>Ga0157370_10000267_pt1 | contig 66250 bp, 49 predicted proteins | sample C35metaG_FD_113463 | JGI IMG/M metagenome (GOLD analysis project Ga0157370, IMG submission 113463) | Corn rhizosphere microbial communities from Kellogg Biological Station, Michigan, USA - C3-5 metaG | ecosystem: Host-associated > Plants > Roots > Rhizosphere > Soil | place: USA: Michigan...
ATGACCAGTGCAGAAATGGCAGGTTTTGATAAAGAAAGCATCAGTTCTTCTGCTGACCTGCGGAATGCACAACGAAATGCAAAACTCACTGAAGACATGTATAAAAGTGGCCTCGCCTCTGCAAGAGATCTGGAACAGGCTAAAAACGACCTGATGGTTAAGCAAGCTGAAGACCGCCGCACCAGATCCATCCTTTCCTTAAATGGCGGCAGCAAAAATGGCGCATATACTTTAAGATCTCCCATCTCAGGATTCGTGGTAGATAAAAATGTGACCACCAATATGCAGGTCAGACCAGACAATAGCCAGAATCTGTTTACTGTAGCGGACCTGTCGGATGTTTGGGCATTGATCAATATCTATGAATCAGACATTTCCAAAATCAAAGAGGGAGATGAAGTAAACATTTCTATTCTTTCCTATCCGGATAAATCATTCAAGGGGAAGATCAGCAAGATCTATAATGTAATGGACAACGACAGCAAAGTTATGAATGCCCGTGTGGTCATTAAAAACCCAGGGTATTTGTTGAAACCGGGAATGATGGCAACTGTGCAGATTGCCACAACGAACGGTGCTAGTTTGCCAGTGGTTAGCGCAGATTGCCTCATTTTCGACAACAACAAGTATTATGTGATGGTATTGGACCCCATAAAAAAAGTGCGTATACAGGAAGTTGAACTCGGCAGAAAGTTTGAAGATAAGGCTTACATCAGTAAAGGACTAAAAGCAGGAGACCGTGTAGTGGCTTCCAAGCAATTGTTCCTTTATGACAGCCTGAAACCTTAACCTTTCCTTACCACTTAATATTACTATAATGAATAAATTCATTAAGTCTATCATAAATTTTGCCCTGAAGAATAAGTATTTCATATTCTTTGCCACTTTCATTTTGGTTCTGGCCGGGTATCTGAGTTTTAAAAACACGACTATTGAGGCTTTTCCTGATGTCACCAATACAAATATTACCATCATTACCCAATGGCCTGGCCGCAGCGCAGAGGAGGTAGAAAAGTTTGTAACCAGACCACTGGAAATTGCCATGAACCCAACCGAGAGAAGGACCAGTATCCGCTCCTCATCCCTATTTGGTTTATCTGTAGTTAAAATTACATTCGAAGACAATGTAGACTACCAGTTTGCAAGAGTGCAGGTCAACAATCACCTCGATGAAGCTGATCTTCCTTCTGGTGCAAAACCAGAGGTTGAACCTCCATACGGTCCTACCGGAGAAATCTTCCGCTATACCTTAAAGAGTGATAAAAAGTCGGTCAGAGAATTAAAAACACTTCAGGACTGGGTGGTGCAACGCGAATTGCTTTCTGTTCCCGGAGTTGCAGATGTAGTGAGCTTTGGCGGTGAGGTAAAAACCTATCAGATTACCGTTGATCCTCAAAAATCTATACAATATGGTGTGACAGCAACGGAACTTTTTGATGCTGTATCCAAAAGCAATATTAATGTTGGTGGTGACGTCATTGAACAAAGCGGACAAGCCTATGTGGTTCGCGGTATAGGTGTGTTAAACAATATTGATAACATCAAAAATATTATTGTAGATAATTTTAACGGGACACCTGTTTATGTAAAAACCATTGCTGAAGTAACGGAATCGGCTCTGCCAAGACTTGGGCAAGTTGGCCGTGACCGTGATCCAGATGTTGTGGAAGGTATAGTGGTGATGCGAAAAGGAGAAAACCCAAGCGAAGTGATCCATAATCTTAAGGAAAAGATCAAGGACGTGAACGATAACATCCTGCCGGGTGATGTGAAGATCAGTGCCTTCTATGACCGTGAGGATCTGGTGAACTTCGCTACGCACACCGTTATGCACAATATGCTGGAAGGAATCATTTTTGTAACGCTGATCGTATTCCTCTTTATGGCCGATTGGAGAACAACGTTGATTGTATCTCTGATTATTCCTCTGGCGCTCCTTTTTGCCTTTATCTGTTTAAAATTAAAAGGGATGTCGGCCAACCTGCTGTCTATGGGGGCAATAGATTTCGGGATCATCATTGACGGTGCGGTGGTGATGGTGGAAGGGATCTTTGTGGCCCTCGACTACAATTCCCATAAGAACGGAATGGAGAAATTCAACCGGATGAGTAAACTGGGTATTATTAAAAAGGCCTGTCTGGAAAACGGAAAAGGAATCTTTTTTGCGAAACTGATCATTATTACCGGCTTAATGCCCATTTTCACTTTTGAGAAAGTAGAAGGTAAAATGTTCTCTCCCCTGGCCTGGACACTGAGTTTTGCCTTATTGGGTGCCTTGTTACTTACTTTTACCCTGGTTCCGGCGATGGCCAGCGTATTGCTGAGAAAAAATGTAAAGGAGAAGCACAACCTTTTTCTGGAATACCTTACCCGTGGTGTATTGCGTATTTACAACGCCTGCTTTAAAGCCCGTAAACTGGTGTTCTTCAGTGCACTGATTGTTCTTGTTGTTGGCTTGTTCAGCTTTAAATTTCTTGGAACAGAATTTTTACCAACACTGGATGAAGGTTCCATTTATGTAAGGGCAAGTGCACCGCTAAGTGTTTCTTTAACAGAAACCAAGAAACTGGCCAATGAGATGCGAAAAATCTTTTTGAGTTTCGAAGAAGTCAGACAGGTCATCTCTCAAACCGGGCGTCCAAATGATGGTACAGATGCTACGGGATTTTACAACATGGAGTTCCTCGTGGACATTTACCCAAAAACAGAATGGAAACGCAAGGAAACCAAGGAACAGCTGATAGAGCGTATGCAGGAAAAACTAAAAGGTTATCCTGGCATTAGCCTGAATTTCTCCCAGCCCATTTCTGACAACGTCGAAGAAGCAGTTTCCGGGGTGAAAGGTTCCATTGTGGTGAAAATGTTTGGCAATGACTATGACTTCATTGAAAAACACGAGCAGAAAATATTTGACATCCTAAAAACGGTCAACGGAATTGAGGATTTAGGAATTTTAAAAAACTTAGGCCAGCCGGAATTACAGATCAAACTTGATCAGAGTAAAATGGCGCTGTATGGTGTAAGGACAGATGATGCCAACTCCATTATCGAAATGGCAATAGGTGGCAAAGCGGCGACTCAAATCTATGAAGGGGAACGTAAATTTGACCTGAGAATTCGCTATCCCGAAGATTTCAGGAAGGATGAGGCTTCCATTGGAGCCCTCCGTATCCCAACACTTTCGGGAGCAAAAGTACCGCTGAGCGAAATCTCTACCATCAGCAAAATTACCGGCCCTAGCATTATCTATCGCGACAGACACCAAAGGTATGGTGCCATCAAGTTCTCCATAAGGGGACGTGATATGGGCAGCACGATTGCAGAAGCACAGGCTAAAGTAAATGCACAGATCAAACTCCCTAAAGAGTATAAACTGGAATGGGCAGGAGATTTTGAAAACCAGCAAAGGGCTACTGCCAGGTTATCGCAGGCTGTCCCTATCAGTTTACTGCTGATCTTTTTTATCCTGTTCGTATTATTTGGCAATATTAAAGATTCGTTACTCGTACTGAACAATGTTCCATTTGCTTTGATTGGTGGTATTCTCGCGCTATTAATTACACATGTAAACTTTAACATCTCTGCAGGTATAGGTTTTATTGCCTTGTTTGGTATTTGCGTGCAGAACGGTGTAATCCTGATCACCAGGTTTAAGAGCAATATAACAGAACTTAAGCATCATCCAACCTGGACTTTTGCTGATGCCGTCAAGGATGGTGTAGCTGCAAGACTCAGACCTGTAATTATGACGGCTATGATGGCAGCCATTGGCTTGATGCCGGCAGCCCTGTCAACAGGAATCGGTTCTGAAGCTTCTAAACCCCTGGCTATTGTAGTGATCGGTGGATTAATTACCAATACGATATTCTGCCTGTTTGTTTATCCAATAGTATTTTACTGGTCTTACCAGAAAAAAGTAAAAGAAACGATAAAGCCCGTTGCTGAAGCAGGGGCATAAACGATAACCGGAGCGGGATCTCCGGTTGGTTAGGTCGTGTTTGTACAGGGGCGTTAAAGATTGGCAGGTCTTGACGCTCCCTGTCAAACACATTTTTTTTAGATGTTCAAACACAAATGCATTTTATCTGTTTATAACTCAATCAAATTATTCTGGTATGGCTGAGCTAAAACTTCACACCCTTAAACCCCGTTCGGGAAAATTTTCTATCGAAAAACAGCACTACGAGAACGTAGGAGCAAATGAGCGCCTGTTTTCTTTGTTACTTGGCGGTATATTAATTGGAAGCACCCTCAAAAACCCTTTTAGATCCAGGATTTTGTACGGGGCTTATCTCGCCTATCGCGGCATAACCGGAAAATGCTTCTTTTACGATTATCTTGGCATAGACAGCCATAAACCTCATGCGGTAAACATTCGGGGGGAATTCGAAATTGATCTGCCGGCACAAGAGGTATATGTTCAATGGAGAAATTTAAACCATCTTCCTCACGGCATTAAACGTTTGCTTGATGTGAAAGTGGTAGACGAAAAATTATCGACCTGGAAGTCCAATATACTTGGCAACCTGTTTTCTGTAGAATGGAATGCAGAGATCGTTAAAGATGAACCCGGGCGTCTTATCGGATGGAGATCAGAACGTGGCTCCCTGTTCCAGCATGTGGGCAGGGTAGAGTTTGAGCCTTTAGCTGGCGGCCAGAATACCTTGTTAAAAATTGTACTCTCCTACCGGCCAATGGGGGGCGGACTTGGAATTGGATTGTCCAGGATACTTAATCCATATTTTGAGCATTTACTAAAAAAGGAAATTAAAAATTTCAAATATCATGTCGAAAACAGAACACCTGTTTTCATCTGATCAGCCATAAAAAAGGCCGGATAACCGGCCTTTTTTATCAAAACTATCTCTTTATTCTAATGCCCTCCGATAGCTGTACCTGCAATACCAGCTATACCTGCAAAGACAAAAATCAGCACATACATCGCGATCAGGACAATGAGCAGGATGCCCCAAAACTTAAAAAAAGACTTCAGATTGCTCATCGAAGCACTCAGACTAAGCTGGTCACCAAATAAAACGGCTTTCTGAGCAGCAGTCGCATGCTTAAACAACATCAGGCTCGGATAGAAATATAAGAGTGCCAGGAATATAAAATAGACCATAATAAATCCGGCACCTAAAGACCCCATCTGCGTTCCCGGACTGTACTTTGAAAGAAAAGCAATAAAAGCAGTAGCTCCAAATGCACACATCACCAGCAAGGCTGAAATAACAAACCCAAATATCCCCAGAAATTTGGTCCATTTTGCCATATCATAAAGATAACTGCGAATATCTTCAGTTACAATGAGTTTGATTTCTGGCTGTTCAACAGGAGTTTCGTTCTCGGGCAATGCGTTCGTCTCTTCAGTTTCTTCGAAATTTTCCATAGTGATAATGTTAATTTATATTTTCAGTTTTATAAACATAATTATTATTTGCCTTCCCTGCAAGTTTATTGAGTGTCTGATTTCAAAAAAATTGGTACCTTTGCGCCAAATTAAGACAAAACTATTCATGGCATTACAATGTGGTATAGTAGGTTTACCGAATGTTGGGAAATCTACCTTATTTAACTGTTTATCGAACGCAAAAGCTCAGGCAGCAAACTTTCCTTTTTGTACTATAGAGCCTAATATTGGCGTAATCACTGTTCCCGACGACAGGCTAACCAAACTGGAAGAGCTGGTAAAGCCAAACCGTGTTGTTCCCAACACCATTGAAATCGTAGATATTGCCGGTTTGGTAAAAGGAGCATCTAAAGGCGAAGGTCTGGGTAACCAGTTTCTTGGAAATATTCGGGCAACCAATGCTATTATTCACGTGCTGCGTTGTTTTGATGATGGAAATGTGATCCACGTAGATGGTTCTGTTGATCCTATCCGTGATAAAGAGATTATCGACACTGAATTACAGTTGAAAGATCTGGACACTGTAACTAAACGCATCCAGAAAGTGGAAAAGATGGCGAAAACAGATAAAGATGCCAAAAGAACTTTTGATGTACTGAGTATTATTAAAACCCATCTGGAATCTGGCAAATCTGTTCGTTCAGCAGCTGTTGATGCTGATGATTTTGAGTTTATTCAAGATTTGGGCTTATTGACGCAAAAACCTGTAATGTACGTTTGTAATGTAGATGAGAACTCTGTGATCAACGGAAATGCTTACGTGGACAGAGTTAAAGAAGCCGTAAAAGATGAAAACGCAGAAGTATTGGTGATCTCTGCTAAGATTGAATCTGAAATTGCTGAACTGGAAAGCTATGAGGAGCGCCAGGAATTCCTTGCCGATCTTGGATTAACAGAATCGGGTGTAAATAAATTGATCCGCGCAGCTTATCGCCTGTTAGACCTTTACACCTATTTCACCGCTGGTGTACAGGAGGTAAGAGCCTGGACCATTACCAAAGGTTTTACAGCCCCTCAGGCCGCAGGTGTAATCCACACAGACTTTGAAAAAGGGTTTATTCGCGCAGAAGTAATTAAATACAATGATTTTGTAACGCTGGGTTCTGAAAATGCTTGTAAAGACGCTGGTAAATTAGGTGTAGAAGGAAAAACTTATGTTGTGGAAGATGGTGACATCATGCACTTCCGCTTCAATGTTTAAAACCTACATTAAGATATTATATACAAAAAAAGCAGTTCCGCATGGAACTGCTTTTTTTTTGTATATAATATCTCTGAAAATCAGAGCAGCACTCCTTTTAAAAACATCACTGCAACAGAAAAATAAATGATCAGTCCGGTTACATCAACCAGCGTTGCCACAAACGGAGCAGAAGAAGTTGCCGGGTCGGCCCCAAGTTTCTTCAATAACAAAGGTAACATGGAACCAGATAACGATCCCCACAGCACGACACCAACCAAGGCTACACCTACAGTACAACCAATTAAAATCCAGTGCGGCCCATACATATCGGAGAACATCGTCCAGACAAATATCCTTAAAAATCCAATTACACCAAGTGCAATTCCCAGCATCAAACCAGAAAGAATTTCTCTTCTCATTACTCTCCACCAGTCGGCTACCGTAATTTCGCCAAGTGCCATAGCCTGAATAATCAAAGTTGAAGCCTGAGAACCACTGTTTCCACCACTTGAGATAATCAGTGGTACAAACATCGCCAGCACAACTGCTTTTGCAATATCGGCTTCGAAATGTGCCATGGCAGTAGCAGTAAGCATTTCACCAAGAAATAAAATAACGAGCCAACCGATCCTCTTCTTCACCAAACCAAAAAGAGGCATATCCAGGTAAGGTTCATCCAATGCCTCGGTACCCCCTATTTTATGCATATCCTCGGTATACTCTTCATTTGCAATCCATAGAATATCATCTACAGTAACAATACCAAGTAACACATCGTTATCGTCAACCACAGGCAAAGCCACACGGTTGTTCATTCTGAATACATTAATCGCTTCCTCCTGCGGATCGTTCACATTTAATGCAATAGAACGGTTATCCGCCAGATCTCCAATCTTGGCTTCCGGATCTGCCAGGAGAATCTCCCTGATCCGGATATCATCTAAAAGTACACCGCCTTTATCAATAACGTAGATTACATCGATCGTTTCGGAATCTTTCCCAAAACGTCTGATATGTTCCAGTACCCGGGTTACTGTCCAGTCTTTTTTTACAGCAACATAATCCGGCGTCATCAAACGGCCCACACTGTCTTCTTTATAACCCAACAGGGAAAGTGCTTCTACACGATCTTTTGCCGGAAGCAATTTAATCAGCTTCGCAACCGCATCCCCCTTAAGTTCACTAAATAAGGCCGTCCGGTCATCCGGTGGCATCAGGTTTATCAGTTCTGCCAGTTTAACACCAGAAAGTTTTTTAAGAATTCTTTCCTGTGTAGGAAAGTCTAGAATCCTGAAAACGTTTACCGCCCTTTTTATAGACAAAGTATCTATAAATTTTACCGCATGCTGGGGAAGCTCGTCTATCAGATGTTCTACATCTGAAATGTTCAGATCATCCAAATAAACTTTTAATTGTGCATCGTCGCCCTTCTCAATCAGCTCAACTACTTCTTCAACAATTAATTCTTCCATAAAATAATTCGACTATTTTTTTACATGCTTCTGTTGCTTTATCAGGATTGCAAAAGTGAGGTTTTATTTTCAATAATGCCATTTTTATTACCCAAAATTCATTCCAACCTTAAAGTTAATTATTAACAATTGCTTATAAAGACAGGGATGTAATTTCACATGGCAATAAAACGCAAAAACAGACAAAAAATAATGGTCTTTTACAATACTTTATAATTTAGATTTACAATTGTGTTTTTTTTATATCTTTGCGCAAATTGTCCCTGTAGTTCAATGGATAGAATTATGGTTTCCGGTACCATCGATGGGGGTTCGAATCCCTCCAGGGGCACATTTCTTACAAAAGCTGTCAATCCTGACAGCTTTTGTTGATTATACAGGAATTAAACTTGTTTCCATGGCTGCACAGAACAAACCTTTTCATATAGGCGCTTTTCTTCTTAACCTGGCCCTCCCCATTGCCATTGGAGCACTAGGCGGTTTATTGACAGCAACTTCTGTAAAAACATGGTACCCCACATTAAATAAACCTTCATTCAATCCGCCCAACAACATTTTTCCACCAGTATGGACATTGCTATTTATTCTGATGGGCATCTCAGCTTACCTGGTCTGGAGAAAAAGAGAACAAATCACACACTTCCCCCGCACGCTGGCCCTGTATTTCATACAACTCATACTGAACCTAATGTGGTCTTTTATTTTTTTCTACGCCAGGGAAATAGGCATGGCATTGATCGAGATTTTCATTTTACTTGCTGTTGTCATTACCAATGCCAGGGTGTTTTACAAGATCGATAAATTGGCCGGACTCCTTTTCATTCCTTATATACTGTGGGTAAGTTTCGCAACCCTCCTCACCTATAGCATTTATAGCTTAAATTAAAACAAATCAAGGATTTGATCATCGAAAATCCTATTTTTAGGATGTGAAACCTTACAAATACCTCTTGCCGGTTTTATTCACTTTTTGTGCATTATATGGTCATGCGCAAAAAGTTGGCTTGGTATTGAGTGGTGGTGGCGCAAAAGGACTTGCCCATATCGGTACACTCAAAGCCCTGGAAGAGAACAATATCCCGATAGATTATATCACAGGAACCTCTATGGGGGGGATCGTTGGTGCCATGTATGCCGCAGGCTATACACCTGCACAGATGGAAAAAATAGCCTTAAGCAAAGATTTTCAAGACTGGGTGAGCGGAAAATACACCAGCGATTACAGTCTCTTTTTCCAGAAAAACAATGTAAATGCTTCTGCCTTATCTGCAAAACTAAGTATAGACACCAGTCTGCGGATTAGTTTCAGGTCCAACCTTGTAAACGATATTCCTTTAAATTTTGCGCTGCTCGAACTTTTTTCTCAGGCCTCGGCCGTTGCTAAAGATAATTTCGACAATTTATTTATCCCCTTCCGTTGTATGGTTTCTGATGTACTGCTGCAAAACAGTATTACGCTCAAAAGCGGCAGTCTTGCCGAAGCGGTGAGGGCAACCATGACCGTTCCATTTGTCTACAGACCTATACGGGTAGACGGAAAATATGTTTTTGACGGAGGAATTTACAACAATTTTCCGGTAGACATTATGAAAAAGGAGTTTAAACCAGACTATGTTATCGGGGTAAACGTATCTTCTAAAACATTCAAGGAATACCCTAAAGACAATGGAGACCGCTTACTCAACCGGTCGCTGATCTATATGTTCCTGGCTAAATCTGATTCTACTATGATAGGAGAAAATGGAATTTATGTCCAGCCCAACCTAACTGACTATACCTCCACTAATTTTTATCCGGTGGCAGACCTGATCAAACAAGGTTATGATGCAGCAATGGCGAATATAGCTCAGATCAAAAAGGCCATAACCAGAAGAACAAAACCTGAAGATCTTAGCATCAAAAGAAACAACTTCAACAATAAAAAGCCAGACCTTTTTTTTAGCTCCATCAGTGTAAGCGGCGTCAATGACCAGCAAAAAAAATACATAGAGCGTTTGTTTAAGAAAGACAAAGCGACTTTTAACCTTTCCGACATTAAACAAGGCTATTATAAACTGGTTGCAGATGAAACTTTTGAAACCGTTTACCCGAAGATATCCTATAACCAACCCTCAGACAGCTATATTTTTGAAATTGTTGCCAGACCAAAAAGAAGCTTTAAAATAGATCTGGGAGGAAATATCTCCACCCGTCCCATCAGCAATGTTTATTTAGGCATACAATACAACTACCTTAACAGAAAAGCCTACACCTTTGGTGTGAATTTTTATTCCGGCAGGTTCTATGAGGCCGCCCAATTGAATGCCCGGGTTGATTTTCCAACCAGTTTACCTATGTTCCTGGCTGCCGAGATGACCTTTAACCACTTTAACTATTACAGCACCAGCTCCATCTTTATTGAAAATCCAAGCCCGACCTATATAGAACAGACGGACAGAAAAATAGATTTTAAATTTGGTATCCCTTTAAACAGAGGAACCAAAATAACCCTTAGCGCTGCCGCATTCAATAATTCCGACCGTTACAGCCCAACCAATACCTTTAATGTAGGCGATATACTTGACCGCACCACCTTTAATGGTTTCAGACCGAACCTTACTTTTGAACAAAACACCTTTAATCGAAAACAGTATGCCAACAAAGGAAGAAATTTCACTTTAAGTGTCAATTACTATACCGGCAAAGAGAATTATACCCCAGGAAATATTGCCAGGAATGCCTCCTTCTATGAGGAGATAGACGAACAGAGCCACAACAAAAACTGGGGCAGTGTTAAAATCAGCGATGAAAATTATTTTTTTCACAAGAACAATTACAGCCTTGGTTACCTGGCAGAAGCTGTGCTTTCCAATTTACCCTTATTTTCCAACTACTATTCCACCTTATTGGTTGCCCCTGCATTTTACCCCTTGCAGGACAGCAGATCGCTATTCCTGGAGAAATTCAGAGCGGCGAGCTATCTCGCCGGAGGACTAAAAAACGTTTATACTTTAAAACGGAACCTTGACCTTAGGCTGGAAGCCTATGTATTTCTGCCCTACAAAGAAATACAGCAGGAAGGATTCCAGAACGTAGACAACAACAAAGCATTCAGCAAATGGCATTATGCAGGAACTGCCGGGCTTGTTTACCATACTCCTGTAGGCCCAATCAGCTTTAGTTATAATTTATACGATGACCGTACAAAAAGAAACGGCGTTTTATTACATTTGGGATATTTAATTTACAATAAACGATCATTAGAATGAGACCAGTTTACTTATTTTTCCTTTTGTTATTCCTGACCAGTACGGGTTTTGCACAGCGTTCGGATATCAATAACTTTATTGTAAAAGAAAGTTTGTTGAAAAACAGCAAGCTGGCCATTATCGCAGCTGATTCCCTGGACAAGCCCCAGGAGCAGATCAACGGAATATACACCTTCAGCGTAAGTGGTTTTACCCAGTCCTTAAAATTCAATGATGGTGTTGCCATATTGCCACTCCAGCTGGAACGTTCCTCTTTTGTTTACATTAAACACATCAATGATAAGGGTACGCACAGCAAACTGGTTTATGTCTATAAAAAAGATGGAGACCTGAGTCCTTATGCATTCAATAGTATGTGGCTCGTGCTGATTCCGCTCATTATTGTCCTGCTGGCCTTTGCATTTAGAAAATTCCTCATCTTTGCTGTCATTCTCCTGTTGATTTTCTTCTACTTTAACCACAGTAACGGTTTAAGTATACCAACATTTTTTGAAACGATATTTGACGGTCTGAAGAAGCTCTTTTAAAAAGGCATGCCTATCCCAAAATTATACTGTACAAAACGATACGTATCGGGTGCATGGCTAGTGTTATACTCATTCTTAAAGTCTTTTGCCCCACTCAGGTATTTGGCAATAACCCATTGATCTGAACCACTGAACTGAGGGTCTTTAAGTTTCAATCCAATATCGAATCTGAACACAAAATAATCCACATCATACCTTAAGCCCACCCCTGTTCCGATGGCAATCTGATCGAATAACTTCTGAAACTTAAAATAAGTTTCTGCAGGTTGTCCCGATGAAACATTCCATACGTTACCGGCGTCCAGAAAAACCGCTCCTTTAAGCTGTGCACCAAAAAACTTATTGAGCATTTTATACCTGTACTCCACATTGGTTTCAATATGCATATCACCCAATTGATCTAGTCCATACAGAATTGTGCGCTGATCCTGGGTTAAAATGGCCCGGTTATAATTCCCTGGCCCTAATGTCCTGGCTTGCCATGCCCTTATTCCACTTGATCCTCCCGCAAAGAACTTCTTTTCAAATGGTATTGCAGTAGAATTTCCGTAAGCAACAGCAATTCCGGCATTTATTCTCGCTACAAACTGTCGTACGCCGCCAAGATTCTTATACCACCTCAAATCAATTTCCGGTCGCACGTACTGATTATAAGGCAGTCCAAGTATCTTAGAATAATCACCATCAGCAGCATGATGTACACTTCCGAACAAGCGGGTTAGCCCCTGCAGCATATTTCCTGCAATATCTATGTTTCCCCTAAAGTAAACAAAGGTACCAGGAATCAACAGTTTGGCTTGATTCAATGTATAACTGTATTTCATACCCAGGGTAATATCTTTCCTGTTCAGTAACATCAGATTATAAGCATTATTCTTAACCAATGCAGCATTATCCGGATTATTTACCGTATCCAGAAGCAAGGAGCCAAGTCGGTATTCAAAGTTCAAAGGCGTAAAAGAATGTACTTTAAACTTTGTTTCGTACCAGTCATAGGTGATAGAGGTCTGAAATACTTTTCTTGAAAAAACATCTTTCTGAAGTCCATACACGTAACTAATACCAAATGAAGTGAAAGGCATTCCATTTTTACCCATTATAGGGACGTGAAAAGGTACCATAAGTCTTGGAACAGCCAAACTCGTACTTAAAGAAAAATCACGCTGATAAACGTCATTAAAAACAGATTTACCTTGTCCCAGTCTCGATTGTAAACCACCTTTAACCTGAAATTCGAAACGTTCGGCCCCTCTGAACATATTATTATTAATATAGGTATTACTTAGGGTAAAACCAACGGTACCCGCGTTAAAAGGCAGCTCTCCCTCTACCCTGTTACTCATCCTCTTCTGCGGTGTTAGCCGGATAACCGGATTTACCGTATTCACACTATCAGCAGGTTTTATATAATCAATCTTTACATTTTTAAACACATTTAACTCGTAAAGCCTGTCGTAGGTTAAAGTCTCATTTTTATTATCATAGAGCTCACCTTGTCTGATAAAATTATACCGCAGGATTGGATTACGTCTGAAATGTCCGGATAAATCCGTAAACCTAGTTCCCCTGATAACTTTCGGATTAAACCGTATAGAATCGGGAAAACCATCAGTACTTGGTGCTATAATTACATTGGTTTCTCCAATTTTAAATTGTGCATGTTCTGACTTGCCTTCGGGATTGTCCACGATAAGCATCACTTTGGTCTGGCGATTGTTGGAATTCGAATCCACAGTAAACTTAATATAAGGCCTGGCAAAGTCAAAATAACCATGATGCTTCATCAATTCATAAATCTGATCTCTTTCGTAAGCAAGGGAGTCATCATCATATTGCATTCCTTCTCTTAAATGGGTAAATTTCTGTTTGCTGTTAAAGTAAATATCTTTCATCTTGGCATCCTCGATATCATAACTTAATTTCTTAACAAAGAATGCCGGGCCAGGATTGGCCTTAAAATATACTTTTGCCCGCTGCTTTTTTATCGTAATGTCTGAACTGACTTTTGCATTAAAATAACCTTTACTATTTAAAAATTTCTCAATCTGATTACGGGAAATTTCCACCAGGGTACTGTCCAGAAGAGGGGCAGGATTTCCAACAGACTTCGTTTTAAATAAAGTATAAAACAGGTTGTATAAGCCAACATTAACGCCCAGTTTAGGCGCTGGCCTGATATCTTTTTGCACATAACTGAAAGCTTCTTCCTGAAGTTTCGGAGGCAAACTATCTATATGCACCTCTTTTACAACGGATTGATAATCCTGTATATATTTTGTAGAAGAACATGCAGTAACAAAAAGAATAATAAATAGTAATATTGCAGGAAACTGGATCTTCGTTTTATAAATAGAGTATGCTTTCAAAATCACAGATAGGTTTTATTAAATCATTACATCAAAAAAAGTTCCGTAAAGAAAATGGAATTTTTATTATTGAAGGCATAAAATCAATAATAGAGTTCGTTCCATCCGCTTACCAGATACACAGCATTTATTATCTTGCTGAATATAAGTCTTTACTGCCCAATTTACCGTCAAATATAAAGTTATTTGAAGTAAACAATGCCGAACTGGACAAGATTAGTACTTTACAGGCTCCCCAAGGCATGCTGGCACTGGTCCACATTCCCAAAAGTGTGCCAGTAAATGATAAAATTCTAAAAAATACATTTTCCATCCTGCTCGATGGCGTACAGGATCCCGGAAACCTCGGAACCATCATCAGAACCGCAGATTGGTTCGGTTTTAAAAACGTGATTTGTTCATTAAATACGGTAGAAGTCTATAATCCGAAAACCATACAGGCAACGATGGGTTCACTCTGCCGGGTAAATATTTTTTATCAGAACGTTTCCGAGTTGCTGGAAAAGGTAAATATTCCTATATTTGGCGCATTACTGGAGGGTAAAAGCAGCTATGAGATGGAATGGGGAAACGAAGGAATTCTCATTTTAGGGAACGAAGGACAAGGAATTACAACGGAAGTAAAAAAATTTATTCAATTTCCTGTTACGATTCCAAGAGTGGGACTAGCTGAGTCTTTGAATGTTGCGATTTCTGCTGGGATTTTATGCTCAGATATTTCAAGAAATTTTAAGAAATAAATTGCATACTAACTTATAATTGCTATTTTTGCAACCTGAAATTTAACAGGGTCGAGTGGCCGAGTGGCTAGGCAGAGGTCTGCAAAACCTCGTACAGCGGTTCGAATCCGCTCTCGACCTCCAGATTTATTTAAATTAAAAACATAAAGGTTACAACCATGGCAGTTACAAGATTAAAAAGAAAAGACAGAAAAAATAAGACTACTTCACGTTTAGAAGTAAAACATTTGAAATTGGCTACAAATCTTGAATTAGGAAGCCGTTCAAAACAGTCTACTAAAGATCAATTAGCAATCAACAATGCTGTTATCGCTAAACTTACTGCTCAGGCATAAGTAGATTCTTTAAGTCTTCTAAAGAAACAAAAAAGAGAGTGGATCATAATGATCCACTCTCTTTTTTGTTTAAGCCTATCGCTATTGTTTACAAAAGGCCTTTACAAATTCTTTTAATGATTCCCGGACCTTCATAAATAAAGCCGGTATAAAGCTGGATCAGAGAAGCCCCTGCTTCCAGTTTTTCTTTTGCATCTTCTGGTGAATGTATCCCTCCCACTCCGATGATCGGAAATGAACCTTTAGACTGCTGCGAAAGATAACGGATCACTTCAGTAGAACGATTCGTTAAAGGCTTACCACTTAAACCTCCTGTTTCCTTCGTAATCGTTTCAGAAGTATATAAACCATTTCGGTCAATAGTGGTATTGGTTGCGATCACGCCAGCTATTCCGGTTGTTTGTACAATCTCAACAATATCATTCAATTGATCATTGGTCAGATCCGGAGCAATCTTCAACAAGATGGGCCGGCTCACCCCATTTTTTAAATTCCGCTCCTGTAAGGTTTTAAGCAAATTGGTTAAAGGCTCTTTCTCCTGCAACTCTCTCAAACCCGGTGTATTCGGCGAACTCACATTCACCACAAAATAATCCACCACATCAAAAAGACGGTCAAAGCATTTGATATAATCGTTAACCGCCTCTTCGTTCGGTGTCGTTTTATTCTTTCCTATATTTCCACCAATAACAATACTGGAATCTTTTTTCTTTAAAATCCTTAAGCGTTCTGCGAGGGTATCTACGCCTTTGTTGTTAAAGCCCATCCGGTTAATGATCGCCTGATCTTCCTCCAGACGGAACATTCTCGGCTTATCGTTTCCTGGCTGGGGCATCGGTGTCACCGTTCCCACTTCAATAAATCCAAAGCCAAGATTGCTCAGGGCCTCAATATATTCTCCATTCTTATCAAAACCGGCAGCCAGTCCAACAGGGTTCTTGAATTTGATTCCAAAAACCTCCCGTTCCAGGCCCTTTATATTCACATCAAAACTACTTCTCAGAATGGTTTTCCCCAGAGGGAAATAATCATTAAACCACTTTAGCCTTTTAACTACAAAGTGATGTACTTTTTCCGGATCAAACTGGAAGAAAACAGGTTTTATTATGCGATACATGCAGCGAAGATAGGAACGTTTTTACCGATCACAAAGCCATTCAGTTAACTTTTTAAAGAATCGGCCAATAAAAAGCTATAAATAAGCGTATTCTTACCTTCTCACAACAAATTAATGTAGGTAAAAATCGTATTTTTGCAGCCACATGATTTCGATAAACGACTTAACATTCCTTATAGGCTCCAGAGCTTTATATGATGAAGCAAACTGGCATATTAAACCCGGAGACAGAGTGGGCCTTATTGGCGCCAACGGAACCGGAAAATCTACCCTTTTAAAAATAATTGTTGGAGAATACGCACCTTCTTCAGGTTCGGTTTCCATGTCTAAAGATCTTAAAATAGGTTACCTGAACCAGGATCTTCTTTCTTACGATTCCCACCACAGCATTCTGCACGTGGCGATGGAAGCGTTTGAACGCCAAAACCAGCTTCATGATGAAATTGAAGCACTGCTTAAAAAAATTGAAACAGACTATTCTGAGGAGGTCTTAAATAAATTAAGTGATAAACAACAGGAATTTGAAGCGCTGGACGGTTACAATATCGAATACAGAGCCAATGAAATCCTTGCCGGTCTTGGTTTCAGTACTGAAGATCAGCACAGGCCCCTGAACACTTTCTCCGGAGGATGGAGGATGCGTGTTATGCTCGCCAAGATCCTCTTGCAAACCCCCGATATTCTTTTGCTGGATGAGCCGACCAACCACATGGATTTACCTTCCATCAAGTGGCTGGAAACCTATTTAATGAGTTTTGAAGGTGCAATTGTGATCGTTTCTCACGATAGATATTTCCTGGATAAAGTGGTCAACCGGATCGTAGAATCCCGCAAAGGAAAACTCACAGCTTATGCCGGAAACTACTCGTTCTACCTGGAAGAAAAAGCGCTGAGGGGGGAAATCCAAAAAGGAGAATATAAAAACCAGCAGGCTAAAATTAAACAGGAAGAACGCCTGATTGAACGCTTTAGAGCCAAAGCCAGCAAAGCGAAAATGGCCCAGTCCCGTATGAAGGCCCTCGACAAAATGGAGCGTGTAGAAGATGTAGATGATGATAACCCAACAGTTAACTTCAGCTTCAAGTTTACCAAGCCTTCAGGTCGCCACGTCATTAGAATCGAAGAAGCTAATAAAAGCTATCCAAATGTACATATATTGGAAAATGCAGAAGGCGTAATCGAAAAAGGAGATAAAATTGCGCTTATCGGAGCAAACGGTAAAGGTAAATCGACCTTGTTAAGAATTATTGCCGGAGCAGAAGGCTTTGATGGCAAATGTGAAACTGGCCACAATGTAACCACCACTTTCTTTGCCCAGCACCAGTTGGAGTCCCTGCACCTGGACAATACCATTCTGGAAGAACTGCAGGCCTTCGCGCCTAAACATACCGATACAGAACTCCGCTCTATTCTCGGTTGTTTCCTCTTTACGGGAGATGATGTATTTAAAAAGATCCGGGTATTATCCGGAGGAGAAAAATCAAGGGTAGCTTTAGCCAAATCACTGACTACAGATTCCAATTTCCTGATCCTGGATGAGCCAACCAACCACCTGGATATCCAGTCTGTTAACATTCTGATCCAGGCCCTGACGCAATATGAAGGCACTTTCATTGCCGTTTCCCACGACAGGTACTTCCTGGATAATGTAGCCAACAAAATATGGTTCATTGAAGACAGGGACATTAAAGAATATCCCGGAACCTATGCAGAATACGAAGAATGGAATTCCAAAAGACCGCCTGCAGCCGCTACAAGTATCCCATATAAACAAGAGAAAGAAGCCAAACCAAAAGTTGAGGAGAAGAAAGCTGCAGCACCTAATACACAACAGCAACTGAAGAAGCTGAATGATCAGCTTCAAAAAGCAGAAACTGAAATTGCTGAACTGGAAAAAAATGTAAAGAACATTGAAGAAGAACTGGCCAGCGATCAGGTTTACGGAGACCCGGTTAAGTTAGCTGCAGCCAATAAAAAATATCTGGATGCCAAGCACCTGCTCGACACCGCGCAAAATACATGGGAAGACCTGGCATCTGAAATAATGGAAATGGAAGGCAAATGATAAAAACAGGCAGATTGTTCTTTTTTTTAATGATCAGTGTCCAGCTGGCTTTTGCACAGCAAGCACTTGTCTATGACAACAAGGTTTATTTACCACAAATTAAAACTGTACAATGTTATAATAAACAAAAAGAACAATCTGCCCCTGTTATCGGCCTGAAATCGGGAGAGCAGCTTCTTTTTTCTTTTGACGACCTCAATGGAGGCAGTAAAAATTACTGGTATTCCGTTGAGCATTGTACCTCAGACTGGAAATCATCCAGAATATCGACATTAGATTATGTAGAATCTTTTGCCGAAGACCGGATTATAGATTACAAATATTCCTTTGCAACGCTGCAAAAATTCACCCATTACAGCCTTAATCTTCCAAATGACCAGATCAAATTAAAAATCTCGGGTAATTACCTGCTTAAGGTTTATGAAGATGGAGATCCGAAAAAACTGGTGGTTACACAAAGATTCTATGTGACAGATAACCGTGTAAATGCAGGAATTGAAATTACCCCCAGCCTGCAAATTCCGGAAAGACCTTACAATCAAAAGCTCAACCTGTCTATTTTCCATAAGGGACTAGCCGTACAAAACCCGTACACAGATATTAAAGCAGTTGTTATGCAAAACCTGGATCCTGAAACAGCCATCATTAATACCAAACCCTCTTTTATCAAACCGGATAATTTGATTTATAATGATGTGACCACCAATGATTTTAAAGGTGGGAACGAATTCAGAAAGTTCGACCTCAGAAGTTTAAGGTATCCCGGAGACCATGTGCAACAAATCTTTAAGGACAGCACTTACAATGCAGTTTTATTCCCGGATATCGTGACCAATACGCAGAAGTACACCAGTCAGTTTGACGAAAATGGCAACTTCTTTATCAGAAACCAGGACGGAAGAGATGACAATACAGAAAGCGACTATGTTCAGGTACTGTTCACTTTAAATACGCAGCCTCCAAGTCCTAAAGGTGATGTTTATGTCGTTGGAAGATTCAACAACTATAACCTTCTGGAAGAAAATAAACTAAGCTATGATCCCGGAAAAAGAAGATATAATGGACATATCCTCGTCAAACAAGGTTTATACGACTTCAAATACATCTGGAAAGACCAGGAAACCGGTAAAATAAACAACACCGTTTTTGAAGGCTCTTTCTTTGAAACAGCAAACACTTATCAGGTTTTTGTCTATTACCGCAGACCCGGCAGCCGCTGGGATGAGCTGGTTGGCTATACCAATATCGATTCTGTGAAGCGCTAACCTTCTTTCCGTACCCAGACAGAAATGTTTCCTGCTTTACAGGCAAACTGTGCCCATCCTTCTTCATTGATCAGCACCTCATCTGTAATACGCCCCAATGCATCTATAAATACCTGGCCTGCATGCCTGACGCCAATCTCCATATCTTTAAACCCCTCGTTACTGTTGCTCATCACCACCGCAAAACCTGAACCGGGTATTTCATCTGTACCCTCTCTTGTCCAGCCGATACAACTTGGATAGTCAAAATAATCCCGTTGCAGACCAAAAGCCCGCTCTTTCCTGATCTGGCAAAGTACGGGCAACTCTTCAAGAGCAACAAGCTCTACCTCCACATCTTCTCCCTCATCGTTCTTGTCTGTATACTTACATCCATACAGATCAGGATAAAATAAACAGGGAATTCCTTGTTCGCGCAGCAAGATGAGCGCATAGGCCATGGGCCTGAACCAAAAATCTACATAAGATTCCAGTGCCTGAAGCGGTTGCGAATCATGGTTATCTACAAACGTGACCGATAATTCCGGGTGATAAGCAACCAACGTCCCCTCGAAGATTTTACTAAGGTCATAATCTTCCCCCTCTTTGCCAGCCAGATAAAGATTATGGTGCAGAATAGAATCAAACAATTGCATCCTACCGTCAGTACGCTGCAGGTAAGCATCAAGTTCTTCCACCCCATCTATAATCCAGTTTTCTGCCACAACAAAGAATTCCCTTTCAAAAGTACTTTTCATATGGTCCAGCCATTCATTCAGAAAATCAGCAGATATGTGTTTTACGGCATCCAGCCTGAAGCCATCCATACCACAAGTCTTATAATACCATTCTCCCCAACGCTTCAATTCCTCCCGCACCGCAGGATTCCTGAATTCAATATCATTGAACATGAGGTAATCATAATTACCATATTCTGTAGAGGGCACCTCTTCCCAGCCCTCCCCATACTCATTTTGAATAGAAAAGATACCGTCTTCCGGTGGATTCTCAGAGCGGTCAATACCACTAAAACACTGATGGTCCCAAACAAAGTCAGAATACAAACCCTTTCTCCCCGGAAAAGTAAATTTCGTCCAGGCCTGGATATCCATCACATCCGAAATAAACTCCAAACGGTTATCCGGATCCACCTTCCGTACTTTTATGGTCTCCAGCTCATCTGCACCCGCTTTATGATTAAACACCATATCTGTTATCGTAGAAACCCCGGCATCTTTTAAAGCTTTAACCGCCTTAAGATAAGCTGCTTTAGGACCATATTTAGTAGGTATACTGCCTTTCTGGTCAAATTCACCAAGATCAAACAGATCATAACAATCGTAACCCACCGAATATCCACCTGATGTGGCCTTATAGGCGGGCGGCAACCAGGCACCGGTCACGCCAAGAGTACTTAAATTTACTGCTTCCTTCGCAGTTTTCTCCCAAAGTTGTTCATTTTCATTATAATACCAGTGAAAATACTGGATCAATAGTTGATTGGTCATGCTATAATTGTGGTGCTTTTTTGATGCTTGTGCAATACCATAACATGAAGTTGCACAATTTGTTTATTTTTGCAGAGATTATGAGTACAAAAGTTAAGAACCCTAAGGATTCATTCACCATTATGAATGAACTGGTATTGCCAAACGATACCAATACGTTAAACAATCTGATGGGGGGAAGATTACTTCACTGGATGGATATTGCAGCAGCCATATCTGCACAAAAACATTGTAACCGGATCGTCGTGACCGCATCTGTAGACAATGTTTCCTTTAAGCAGGCCATCAAGCTTGGCGATGTGATTACGATTGAAGCGAAAGTGACCAGGGCCTTTAATACCTCCGTTGAGGTTCGTCTGGATGTGTGGGCCGAAAACATCCCTTCAGGAAGCCGCGTAAAATCTAATGAAGCCTATTACACCTTTGTAGCAGTAGATCAAAGTGGCCGAACGATTCCTGTACCCGAACTTGTTCCGGAAACCACCGATGAAGTTGAATTATTTGAAGGTGCTTTAAGACGCAGACAGCTTCGTCTTATCCTGGGTGGAAAAATGAAAGCAAATGATGCCCTGGAACTCAAAGCCCTATTTTTTAAGGAATAAATAACAGCACTTAATTATGACCACCTATACAACACTTATCATTTTAAGCGGCCTGGTCATATTTTCATACCTGTTTGACCTGGTAGCGAGTAAAACAAAACTGCCCTCTGTTCTTTTACTGCTCCTTTTGGGGATTGGTTTAAGACTGCTGGTAGACAAGCTGAATGTCCATCCCTATAATTTTATGGGTATCCTGCCAGCGCTGGGAACCGTTGGTTTGATCCTCATTGTATTTGAGGGCTCCCTGGAGCTTAAATATGACCGGCACAAAAACAAACTGATCAAAGGAGCTTTTCTCTCAGCCCTGATCATTCTCTTTGCCACAGTAAGTATCATTACTTTTATCATTTATCAGATCACCGGCAGAGAATTGTACGTTTGCTTTACCAACGCCATTCCTTTTAGCGTGATCAGCTCAGCCATAGCTATTCCTTCAGCAGCCGCGCTTACAGGTAAAGGAAAAGAATTCATTATTTATGAATCCTCCTTTTCAGATATTCTGGGCATTATCCTGTTCAACTTTGCCATTTCCAATCCCAATATCTCTATTTCTTCTTTTACAGGATTGGCCATGAATACCGCGTTGATCATTATCTTTTCAGCTATATCCTGCATATTACTGCTTTACCTGATGGGAAAACTATCCCATCATATCAAATTCTTCCTGATCATTTCGATCCTGATCCTGGTTTACGCCATCGGACAATCCTATCACCTCTCCTCTCTTGTGCTCATTTTATCTTTCGGATTGTTCCTGAACAATGCCGATGCCATAGAACATGCATGGTTTAGAGGGATATTTATTTATAAGAACCTGTCAAATGACCTGACACAACTTTACCAGCTCTCGGCAGAAAGCGCCTTCATTATCCGCACATTTTTCTTTGTAATCTTTGGGTTCACCATGAACATCTACGATCTGAACAATGTTGACATCATTGCCAATGGATTATTTATACTGGCTTCCATATTCGTGATCAGGTTTGTGTATTTAAAGCTGTTCAGGAAAGACAACAGCGGAGCAGAAGTTTTTATAGCACCAAGAGGACTCATCAGTATCCTGCTTTATTTTAACCTGCCAGCATCTTTAAAAATGCCCCAGGTAGGACCCGCGTTCTTATTTATGGTTGTACTCGGATCAAGTTTAATTATGAGCATAGGCCTTCTTACCTCCAGAAAAAAGGTAAAAACTATTGAAGAATAACCGAAAGTCATTAATTGTCTTTAATACTTACAGCAGCTCTAAGTTCCTCAGGTGCAGAAGCATTATGTTCCGGATCCAACTGGTAGGCCAGCGAACGATAAGTAAGGTCTTTGAATTCTTCCTTATAAATGCGTTCGTCGTAATTGATTTTAATATTTGCCAGACTTTTATTCATAAAGCCCCAGGAAGAGGTTAAGCCGTTAAGCGCAGTATTGTAAAAGCTGGTGATGATCCTGCCGCTGAGTTCTTCTTCTATGGTTGGATCTTTTTCGCCCCATTTGCGTACGGGAACCATCTTAGTTGAAAATTTATCGTAACTTTTTGGCTCGTAGTTCAGGTATTTCTTGTACTCAAAGCCTTTGATCTCTTTGATTTTGATATTTTTGATCTCCCCGGGTTTAAAAAAAACAAGTGAAGTATCTCCCTTAACACCGATGCTATCCGGAGTAACCTGATACAAAACACCTTTAAATACTTCTTTCCCGGTATTGATTAATGCCATACAAGGCTTAACCTGTGCAGAGCTCTTTAATTTACTTACAATTAAAAGGCAAGTGAGAAGGGTACAGACATGTCTTTTCATAAGCAGCTATTTTATTCCAATTTAGGAAATAACCGCGGTAAAACAAATAAAGTTTGAAAATTGTCAAAAAAAAGTAATTTCTAACTTCCCATTTCCAGAATTTTGTCAAATTCTTCGGCCTTCAATTTCATCACAGACAGTCTTCCCTGTTTAACCAGAGAAATGTCTTTCAAGCTTTCTTCAGCCTTGATCTGCTCCAGTGTAACCGGATGTTTTAAAGTTTCTACAGGTGCCAGATCCACAACTACCCAGTTGGCGTCATCAGTAGTAGGATCCTGATAGAACTCTTTAACGACCTTGGCTACCCCTACCACATGCTTGCCCTCATTACTGTGATAAAAAAGGACAAGATCGCCTTCCTTCATTTCTTTGAGGTTATTGCGCGCCTGGTAATTGCGTACACCGTCCCAAAAGGTTCGGCCATCCTGATTAAATTTTTCCCAGCTGTATTTGAAAGGTTCTGATTTAACTAAAAAGTAGTTCATGGAGCAAAAGTAAAAAATATGTTTAAAAAAAAGCATCCTGAAAAATCAGGATGCCTTTTTTAAACAAATATAAATGGATTAGCTTTTCGGATCCAGTGCAGTATCAATACGTTCAGAAAGATCCTGCAAATGATATTTACTCAAACCAGATGCTTGTGCAGTAGCAGATTTAATTTCCGAATTTAACGACCTTAACTGTGCCTTAACCACAGAAACCACATCATTCCTTGAAGGACTCATTCTTCTGTCCATTCCGCCCATAGAAGAAGGTCCGGAAGGAGCAGATGCAGGTGCAGGTTTCAATACCGCAATCAGATTTTCTACATAAGCTCTCTGCAGGTTACGACGGTAAACATCAATATTTCCGTTGCCTTTCAGTTCAGTAAATACACTGCCCTGAAGATCTGTAAACAGATCCGTAATCTTATAAGCAGACGCTCCATCTGCAGCTTCCGCCGAAATCAACTTCGATAAAGTTGCCGAACTTAATAACCTACCCAATACCGGAGCCTGTAACTTATTGATCAATTCTACCGGATCTGCACCAGTATTGTTCAAAATCTCATTGCTCAACAACCACGAAGGCGTATGAAAAAGATTCTGATCTAAAAATGTTACCGCTTCTTTCTGCAGCGCAGCCGGGGTCCTTTGATAAACCGTTCCAGCCTGTTCAACTGTTTTTGGAGTTTCATAGATTCCCCCAACATTCTTAGCTACATGCCCCATATAGCGGCTAAACTGACCAGTCAGCTGACCATACATATTCTCCAGGTCATCATAGCCTTCATTCGCATTTCTGGTCCATTCCGGTAATTTAGCCAGGATTACTTTCAGGTTTTTAATCCCGTAAGTGCTTGCAATCATGGCATTATCTCCCAAATCCTCATTTTGCGAACGAGGATCATCCGGGTTCATTTCTGTACCAAACCACAAACGCTTGTTTTTAAGTCTCTCCACCGCAATCTTATTCAGCACAGGCACTTCAGCCGCCGGAGTCTTAGCTTCAGGCAACAATTTATAGCCCCACTCAATAGCCCATTTGTCATAGTCTCCTATTCTTGGATAGATGCCTTTAGGAGAAATTTTATCTTCAGGCTGTGCCACATAGTTAAAGCGGGCATAATCCATAATAGACGGTGTATGTCCGTTGGCTTCCACAAAAGCTTTATCGCGCAGTTTTTCCACCGGAACGGTAGAGCTTGATCCATAATTATGACGCAGCCCTAAAGTATGTCCCACTTCGTGTGAGGAGACAAAACGAATCAGGTCTCCCATCAATTCGTCGCTGAATTCCATTTTACGTGCCCTTGGATCAATAGCTGCTGCCTGGATCATATACCAGTCATGCACCAGCTTCATTACATTATGGTACCAGTTGATATGGCTTTCGATAATTTCTCCACTTCTTGGATCTGCAATACTTGGCCCGCTGGCATTAGAGATTTCAGAAGGTTTATAAACAATTGCAGAATGCGTTGCATCATCCAGACTCCAGGTCGAATCCTGTTTGGCTGTAGGTGCCAGTTTAGCCTGCACTGCATTTTTAAAACCAGCCTGTTCAAAAGCCTTCTGCCAGTCATTAACTCCAGCCATTAGGTAAGGTACCCATTTTTTTGGTGTAGCAGGGTCGATATAGAAGATAATCGGTTTAACCGGCTCTACCAACTCCCCTCTTTTGTATTTGGCCATATCCGAAGGTTTCGGCTCCAATCTCCATCTTTTGATGATCTGAACTTCTTTTACACCCTGTGGATTTAAGTCAAAATCAGTGTAACCTACCGCAAAATAACCCACCCTGGGATCAAAGTACCTAGCTTTCATAGGTACTTTAGGTAAGATCACCAGCGAAGTATTTAATTCCATTGTCGTAGAACCCGATGCCCCACCAGAAGGTGCACCGCCCGGACCAGGTGCTGCTGCAAGAGAATAGGTTTTAACTGTACTGATCTCTACATTTCTTGGAAAACTGCGTACATTCTGGATATAACTTCTGTCTGCATTTGGCATTCCGATGCGGAACTGGCTTTTAGCCTGAGAAGAACCAAAGTAAAAGATCTCATTATCACTGTTGATGTAATCCGTCATATCAATAACACTTCCTTTTTTATCGGCTGTATAAGCTGCAATATTGAATGAAGCGGCAATTGCCTGGATATTGGAATTTTGCAGTGACTGGTACATAGCCGTTGTACTGTCCGGACCATAGGTCCTGTAAGACAGTTTACGCATAAAGATCTTGTTGTTAGGTCCTTTGTCAAAACGGATCACGCTGCTACCAATCTGATCACCTGCATATCCCGAAGCCGAACGCACTTCTGCACCTGCTTTTGAAATCCGGCTCACCACAAGGATTTCTCTCCCAAGTGTGGAATCTGCCAGTTCAAAGAAAAATTTATCGTCCAGTTTGTGAACGGTGATCATCCCTTTACGGGTAACTGCCTTGTCGGTAATCACCGTGGCATAAGGTTTCGGTCCTGGTTTAGCTTTTGGATCGCCAAAAGCACCCGGGCCCTTTTTTGTAGAATCTGCCACCGCCGGAGGTGTAACCGGTTTGGTTTGAGCATAAACAGAGCATATACCTGCCATTACCATGGCTGGTATTAATAAGGTTTTTTTCATGAATTCAGTTAGGTTTATTTGAATGTTCCCTGCAAAGATAAGCGGCCTGAATGGTATTCAGGCACACCTCTTCTATAACTTTACAGTTACAAAAGCAAAAATTAATGAATCATTTTAAACAACAATTCCTTTAGGAGCTCTCCATCTGTTGTATTGCCACTGCTGTCTACTCCCTTGCTTTTCAGATCATATTCCCTGAGTAAGGCAATAATATCAAAGGTTTTATTGAGATTAAAGGTCCTGGCAGCGGTTTCGTAGTCTTTCACAAAGTAAGGATTTACCCCAAGTTCTTTAGCCGCATCATTCTTATTGGGCAGGTAATGATATTTAAGTACTTTAGAAAAGTAAGAATTCAAATTGGCCATCACCATCACCATTGGATTGGCTTTGGGGTTATTGGCAAAATAGTTTACAATCTGGTTGCATTTCAAAACATCTCTTACGGCCAGGGCTTTCTGGAGTTCAAATACATTGTATTCTTTACTGATCCCTATGTTTCTTTGTACCAGATCGGTATCTATAGTCGTCTCCTTACTGATGTTGAGCATCAGTTTCTCCACTTCATTAGCGATCTTGGAAAGGTCTGTTCCCAGATATTCAGCCATTAAGGCTGCTGCCTGAGGAGCTATTTTATAGCCCTTTTCTTTAACCAGTTCCTCTATCCACTGCGCCAGTTTATAATCTCTCACCGGGTCCGATTGAAAGACCAGACCTGACTTCGATATCGATTTAAAAAGCTTTTTCCGTTTATCGAAATTGGCATATTTGTAACCCAGCACCAGAATGGTTGAAGCCAGTGGCTTTTCAAAATAGCTTTGTACAAATTCTGCTTCTTTACTGCTGCCTTCGGTTTCTTTCCCCCATTTCAGGTCCTGTGCTTCCTTAATCACCACCAATTGGTAATCAGACATCATGGGATATCTCTTCGCAGCATTCAGTATCGTAGCCATGTCGGTATCCTTCCCGTAGAGCACGGTCTGGTTGAAGCCTTTTTCCATATCATTCAGCACATGTTCTTCCATGTAATGTATAATCTGGTCTATATAATAGGGTTCTTCACCATGCAATAAATAAACAGGTTTAAACTTTTTGGCTTTGAGGTCTTTTATAATATCTGAAGCAGTCATATAATTATCCAAATGTAACGGCTAAAAACTAAATATTAAAGGTTATTTTTGCACAAATGGCATTTAACCCTGTTCCGCTTAATCTTCCGGCCTATCCTTTCAAAATTACCAGGAAGGAAGATCAGCTCTATATTTTCGATGAAATCCGTAAAAAACATCTTGTACTGACACCAGAAGAATGGGTGCGCCAGCACTTTATCCAGTTTCTGGTCCTGGAAAGGAAGTTCCCAAAATCACTCATCCAGATTGAAGGCGGCTTAACACTGAACAAACTTCAGAAAAGAACAGACATCGTCATCTACAACACCAACGGCGAACGCATCATGGTGATCGAGTGTAAAGCGCCCTCCGTTAAAATCTCCCAATCCGTCTTTGACCAGGCCGCCAGATACAATTCCGTACACAAAGCCAAATGGCTTGTGGTTACCAATGGATTGAAGCATTGCTACGCACTCATCAACCATCTGGAAAGCCGTTTTCTCTTTGTAGAAGAGTTGCCTTTGTACCCAGCCCTGTAAACTGAATTTGCTTAAAAATATACTTGGCTTTGCTTAAAGCAATATACTTGCTTTGCTTAAAGAATAGAAAAAAAGAGGAATGCTGTTTCAAGGCTGCGCCGGCTTAGGCGCCCTGAAGGGGGCGCAAACCCGCCAAGGCCTCTCAACAGCAATTCCTCTTTTTTTTGCAAAGTTTCATACCTGCAATTCGCAAACCCTATTCATACTAAAACAGCGCAAACACCTTTTCCTTCTCTGCACACTATCCAGATTTCACCTTCTTCTCTGCTCCCTGCCCGACTTTCACCTTCTTCTCTGCATCATACCTGGATCTCCCCCCTGCTTATGGCGCAAGCAAAATCTACTGTGTCTGCGAAAAGGCATTGGCGGGTTTGCGCCCCCTTCAGGGCGCCTAAGCCGGCGCAGCCTTAGAGTCAGACCAGCAGATTTTGCGGTAACATAACACCCCTCTACATCCCTCCAAGCGCCCTGTACAACCCAATAACCGCGTTCCACTGCTCCAGCTGATCATTCACCATTTCCAGCTCTGCAGCCAACAAACCCTGCTCCGAAGTCAACACATCCGTATAATTCGTCGCCGAACTGTACTTCAACAATTTCTTCGTAAAATCCACAGACCGTTCCAGCAACACCACCTGTTTCTTCCTGATCTCCCGCTGCTCACCTGCCGCCTGCCAACCATATAAAGCATTAGAAACCTCTTCCGCCGCATTCAACACCGACTTCTCAAAAGCATAACCAGCTTGCTCCTGAACGGCCTGCGCAGTCCTTAACCGCGCCTTATTGACCCCCTTACTCAAAACCGGCTGCAAAATCCCCGCAGCTACATTTCCAAACAGGCCAGGCGCGCTCAACCAATCTTTAAAACTAAAACTGGTAAAGCCCCCGGCAGCAGTTAAACTGATAGAAGGATAAAAGAACCGCCTCGCTACGTTCGTATCCTCAAAAGCCGCTCTGAACGCATATTCCGCCTGTTTAACATCCGGCCTGTTCTGCAAAAGCTGGACAGGTAGCCCTGCATGAAGATCCATGATCAGTTTCTGCTGATTCAAACTCCCCCTTGGAATCGCTGATGCAGGCCTTGCCAATAAAGTACTCAAGGCATTCTCTGTTTCCCGGATCTGTCTTTTCAATTTAGGAATCGCCACCTCAGCACCATACTGATTGGCCTCGCTTTGCACTTCAGCAGCCCCATTAACGATATTTGCAGCCATTAAAGACTTCATTGCCTTCACATCCTCTTTGCGGTTGCTCACCGTCTTTTCCAGGATCCTCAATTGTTCATCCATCGCAAGAAGCCTAAAATAGAAACCAGAAATATCCGCAACCAATTGAGTCTGCACCACCCTTTTCGCTTCTTCAGTTTGAAGCATCCTGGCCAGCGACGCTTTTTTTGCACTCCTTAATTTCCCCCAGACATCGGCTTCCCAGCTTGCATTCAGAGACACATCATACTGCGTAGACTGATTAACCAGGCCAAATCCCTGCGGAAAAGCCAGTTTAGATCTTGTAACTCCCGCCTTTCCACTCAGTTCCGGTAAAAATGCAGCCTTACTTTGCATCATCGCCGCGTGGGCAATATCAATTTGCTTGACAGCCATTTTCAGATCCAGGTTTTTAGCCAGACCTTCCTGAACCAGTTTTTTCAATAAAGTATCCGTAAACAACTTGTCCCAGGGTACAGCCGCAATTGAGGTTGTATCCTTATCTTCCTGCCCCCTGTAACTTATACTCCTATTCACCACAGGAAGTTGATACTCTTTAGCGCTTCGGCAAGAAGCCATCAAAACAGCCAGAAATAAAAGCCCTGTATATTTATTCATCATTTCATCTATTTATAGTTCACATCTTAATTCAGAACCTGAAATTCAACAGGCTCAGGTTTATAATCTATAGCTTCAGCTTTTTTACTGCCACCAATCTTCTCCTGGATCCCCTGGAAAACGATAAACAGGATTGGGATCACAAATACACCAAAAACTGTCCCGATCAACATCCCCCCAACCGCGGCCGTACCAATAGAGCGGTTGCTAATGGCGCCGGCACCTGAAGCAAACATTAAAGGCAGCAAACCGAAAATAAAAGCAAAAGAAGTCATCAGGATAGGTCTTAACCTGGCCGTTGCCCCCGCAATCGCAGACTGTACCAGGCTCCTGCCACTTAAGCGGTTCATCAAGGCAAACTCTACAATCAGAATAGCATTTTTGGCCAGTAATCCAATCAACATAATTAAACTGATCTGCAGGAAGATATTATTATCCAGGCCAAACAAACGGGCAAATAAGAACGCACCAGCCAAACCAATAGGCAAAGAAAGCAATACAGAAAACGGAAGGATATAACTTTTGTACTGCGCACTCAGCAGGAAATAAATAAAAAGCAAGCTCAATATAAAGATCAGCACGGTCTGACTGCCGCTGGAAAGTTCCTCCAATGTTAAACCCGAAAACTCAAAGGTATAACCCTGCGGAAGCGTTTTTGCCGCCACTTCCTGAATGGCCTTTATAGCATCTCCAGAGCTATAACCCGGTTTTGGTGCACCATTTACCGATGCAGCCGTAAATAAATTGAAACGATTGATAAACTCCGGTCCATAGATCTTTTTCAGTTCAATAAATTCAGAGATCGGCGCCATTGTTCCCCGGTCATTCCGCACAAAGATCTTATCAATAGCCTCTTTGTTCATCCGCTGAGAAGCCTCTGCCTGGATCATTACCTTATACTGCTTACCAAAACGATTAAAATCTGAAGCATAAATACCACCAAGGTATCCCTGTAAGGTATTCAGAACCGTATTTACAGGAACTCCGGCCTCCTTACATTTAGCCACATTCACCCTAACTTCATACTGCGGAAAACCCGTATTATAAGAAGTCGCTGCATACATCACCTCCGGGCGCTGGTTCAGCGCCCCCATAAAACCACCAATCACCTGGTTAAAAGCCTCATAACTTCCGCCAGTTTTGTCCTGAAGCTTGAACTCAAAACCATCGTTATTTCCAAAGCCCTGCAACGTAGGCGCCGCAAAAAAGATGATATTTGCCCCTTTAATTCCAGCTGTTTTCGCAAACAACTGCCCCACAACACTCTGAATATCCTGTCCCTTTTTTGTCCTTTCTTTCCAAGGTTTCAGCCGGATAAAAATAGCCGCATAGGAACTGCCTGTACCGCTCATTAAATCCATACCTGCCAAACGGGAAGACAGTTCTACCTCCGGAATAGATCGGGCAATACTATCGATCTGATTGGAAATTTCTTCCGTACGCTCCAGCGAACTGGCCGGAGGAAGGATCACATTTCCATAAATAGAACCACTATCTTCATTGGGTACAAATCCGGTTGGAGTAGTTTTAACCAGGAACCAAAACAACACACTAAACACGGCAATCCCTGCAAAAGAGATCCATTTTCTGCTTGCTAAAAAGATAACGGCCTGTTTATACCTCGCTGTCATCCGGTTAAAAGAAGCGTTGAACCCGGCGTAAAACCGTTGCAAAAATCCCGTCTTTACTTTCTCATGATCCCCATGTGGTTTCAACAGCAAAGCACATAAAGCGGGACTCAGGGTCAAAGCATTCACCGCCGAGATCAGAATGGCCACCGCAAGCGTTAAACCAAATTGCTTATAAAATACCCCGACAGAACCAGTCACAAAAGTTACCGGAATAAATACCGAGGCCATGATCAGCGTAATAGAAATAATCGCCGTACTGATTTCACTCATGGCATGCATCGTCGCCTTCTTGGCCGACTTTGCACCCTGATCCAGTTTAGCATGCACAGCTTCGACTACCACAATAGCATCGTCCACCACAATTCCAATCGCCAATACCAGGGCAAACAAGGTCAACAGGTTAATAGTAAAACCAAATAACTTCAGGAAAAAGAAGGTTCCAATAATTGCCACAGGTACTGCAATCGCCGGAATCAATGTAGAACGAAAATCCTGAAGAAAAATAAAGACCACAATGAACACCAGGATAAAAGCCTCTATAATTGTAGAGATCAGTTTAGAAATCGAAGCATCCAGGAACTCGTTGGCATTCGTAAACACACTATATTTTACCCCCTTCGGAAAAGTAAGCGCTGCATCAGCCAGGATCTTTTCGCATTGCTTAATGATCTCATGTGCATTAGAACCTGAAGTTTGGTTAATAGCCACATAAGGCGATTCATGCCCCTGAGCAATCAATGTACTCGAATAGGTAAACGAACCCAGATCAACGGTCGCTACATCCTTTAATTTCAGCACCTGCCCATTGCCCACAGATTTCAGGATAATATCACCAAACTGTTCCGGTTTCTCCAGGCGGCCCGTATATTTCAAGGTATATTGAAAGGATTGGTTGCTGTTCTCTCCCACTTTACCCGGTGCGGCCTCTATATTCTGTTCTGCAAGAGCAGTCATCACATCCGAAGGAATCAATCCGTAGGCCGACATAGCATCGGGTTTCAACCAGATCCTCATACTGTAATCTTTCCCTCCATATACCTGAGCATCTCCTACCCCATGCACCCTTTTGATCTGAGGAATAATATTGATCCTTAAATAATTGTCCAGGAAACGCTGGTCGTACTTTCCATTTTCGCTATACAGTAAAAATGAAAACACCTCGCTATTCAGCCTTTTACTGGTCGTAATTCCCATTTTAATCACCTCAGCAGGCATCAGGCTGGTGGCCTTGGTGATCCGGTTCTGTACATTCACAGCCGCCATATCCGGATCAGTACCCTGTTTAAAATTAATGGTAATGTTCGCTGTACCATCATTACTGGCCTTGGAAGTCATATAGGTCATGTTCTCCACGCCGTTAATTTCTTCTTCCAAAGGTACAATCACACTTTTCATGACCACATCGGCGCTCGCTCCCTGGTAAGAAGTCGTCACTTCCACCGCAGGAGGAGCAATATCCGGATACTGGGAAATAGGTAAAGAATACAAACCCAGTAAACCAAGTATCACGATGATGATCGATATCACGGTAGACAATACCGGATTATCAATAAACTTTTTTAACATAATTTTTAAATTTTTGAAGAGACCAAACGTTTAGTTTTAAGAGATACAGGTTTGATCTCCATACCATCTTTGAGTGCACCCGCACCTTCGGTAACCAACTTGTCGCCCACCTGCAGTCCTTTTTTTACCACATAGAATTCACCCGAGGGAAGATCCAGAATCTCGATTTCGGTGCCTTTTACTTTTCCCTTTGGATCCACCGTAAAAACCATCGTTTTCTCCTGGATTTCATAAGTTGCCTTTGAAGGGATCAATACCGCCTGCTTCAAAACCACCGGGATCCGGATCGTGGCACTAGCCCCACTCCTAAGCAAAGAAGCCGGATTAGGAAAACTGGCTCTCAGATTTACTGAACCTGTTTCTGTACTGATCAAACCACTTAAAGTTTCCATCCTTCCCTTCTCCGGATAAGCCTTTCCATTGGCCATCAACAAAAGAACTGGTGGAAACTGACGAAGTTTATCCTCCATCGTTTTCCCACCATACTGATCCGCAAAGTCCAGGAATTTCTTTTCATTAAAAGAGAAATAGGCATATACCCTGCTGATGTTGGATACCGTGGTGAGCGGCTGTGCAGAACTGCTGCTCACCAGGCTTCCGGTCTTGTAGGGAATATTTCCCACTACCCCATCCACCGGACTGCTGATCATCGTATAACCCACATTTGTTCTGGCATTGGCCAGACTGGCTTTAGCCTGCGCCAGAGCAGCCTCCTTCGCATGCTGATTAAAAGAAGCCTGCTTCAATTCATAATTGCTGATAATGCCTTCTTTAACCAGGGGAATGGTTTTCTCCACCTGCATTTTGGCGGTATTCAATTCAGCTTCTGCATTCTTAATAGCCGCAGAAGCTGTTTTAATCTCCTGCTCATACTGCGGGGCGCTGATCCTGAATAAAGGCTGGCCTTTTTTCACCGCAGCGCCTTCATCCACAAAGATCTTTTCCACAAAACCGTCAACTTTAGGACGGATCTCTATATTCTGCTGGCCCTGAATTGTTGCAGGATAGTCGTTATTGATCACTGCGTTCTGCGTTTCTACCTGCATCACAGGAAATTCTGCAGGCTGGCCCTGCCCTTGTGAAGCTTGCTGAGGTCTGCAAGCAATGAGCAACGTCACTGCCAGGCTTATTAAAGGTAAATTTATAGGTTTCATATTCTACTGTATTTTAAAATTTTTGACAAAAGGATTTCATACTCCTGAAGCGCTATACTCAGGCAGTGAAATACAAAAGATTGTTCTGGTAAAAATTAAGGACTAAAGAGGGTTATGTAAATTCATGCATATCATCAAAATAAATCGTGGATATTCTTAAAAGTTAAGCAAAGTTAGTACTTTTGTGAATAAAACAACTAATTACTTGTTTTATTAGATTATGAAGACAAATAAATTCTTAATGCTGCTGAAGACACGTGGGGCCTTAACTGCAGCTGAAATCGCCAAAGAACTGGGCATGACCAGTGAAGGTGCAAGATTACAGTTGTTAAAACTTACAGAAGAAGGCCTGATCCAGAGCCAGCATGAATCCAGAGGTGTAGGCAGACCAACACAATTCTTTACACTCACGGCCATGGGTAATGCTGGTTTTCCTGATACCCATGCTGAACTTACCGTCAAACTGATCCAGCTCATCAAACAAAACCTGGGAGAAGAAGCACTTCAAAGCGTGATCAATGCCAATGAAATCAGCGGCAAAGAAAAATACCAGCGGGAACTGGAATCTCTAAGCGATCTGGAAACCAGGATTGGACGTCTTGCAGAGATCCGGACAAGAGAAGGCTATATGGCAGAGTACAGTAAAGACGAAGAGGGTTATTTGCTCGTCGAAAACCACTGCCCCATCTGCGCCGCTGCCCAGGTATGTCAGGGCTTCTGCAGTTCGGAACTCAATACCTTTAAATTTGTATTAGGGAATACTGTAGACATCACCAGGGTAAACCACATCATTGCAGGCGACAGAAGATGCGCCTACAGGATTACCCTAAAAAAAGCGAGCTAAAGACCCTCAGATCCTTAGCTCGCCGCTCTTTATTTATATATACCTTTTAGCTTACCAGCGCAGAAAGACTTTCTTCAATAATCCTGATCTTGGATTCTGCATCCGCCTGCTTATTGCGTTCATTTTGAATAATCTCCGGTTTTGCATTCTGTACAAAACGCTCATTACCCAATTTCGCATTCACAGACTTCAGGAAGCCTTGCAAATAAACCAGTTCTGCATTTAAACGTTCTCTTTCAGCATCCACATCAATAGTTTCATTCAGCTGGATAAAGAATTCATCGTTACCAACCATAAAGCTGGCAGCACCTGCAATCTTATCGTTCACAAACTCCACCTCATTGATATTGGCCAGTTTGAAAACAATATTCAGCCATTTCTCATAATCCAGGGTAGAATTCACCTTAATATTCAAAGGCAAAGCCTCTTTAGGAGAGATCTGTTTTGTATTTCTGATGTTCCTGATCTCTGCAACCACCTGTTTAACAACCTCAACATCTTTTAAGATCTGGCTTTCTGCCGTTGTAAAAGTTGGATAAGGTGCAACAATGATACAATCCAGTTCCCCTTTTTCACCAAACAGTTCATCATGCCACAATTCTTCCGTAAGGAAAGGCATAAACGGATGCAATAATTTTAAGATCCGCTCAAAGAAACCAATAGTCGCTTTCAAAGACTCTGCATCAATCGGATGCTGATACGCCGGCTTAACCATTTCCAGGTACCAGGCACAGAAATCATCCCAAACCAATTTATAGGTCGCCATTAAAGCTTCAGATAAACGGTATTGCTTAAAGTTATCTTCAATTTCAGCCAAAGCCTCGTTGAAACGGTTTTCAAACCAGGAGATCGCCTGTGCATTTGGATTTTCCAGCTGATCGTTAACTTCCCAGCCTTTCACCAAACGGAAGGCATTCCAAATCTTGTTGGCAAAGTTCCTTCCCTGCTCACAATAGCTTTCATCAAACATCAGGTCATTACCTGCAGGAGAACACAACAACATTCCTACCCTTACACCATCGGCACCATATTTTTCAATCAGACCAATCGGATCCGGAGAATTCCCCAGAGATTTAGACATCTTACGGCCCAGTTTATCCCTAACAATGCCCGTCAGGTACACATTAGTAAAAGGCTTTTTGCCCATAAACTCATGGCCTGCCATAATCATACGCGCCACCCAGAAAAACAAAATTTCAGGTGCGGTAACCAGGTCATTGGTTGGATAATAATAGCTGATCTCTTTATTTCCAGGATTCTTAAACCCATCAAACACAGAAATTGGCCATAACCAGGAAGAAAACCAGGTATCCATTACATCCGGATCCTGTTTTACAAAAGGCGACAACTGGTTTTTATAACCTGCAGCCTCTTCTGCCGTAAAACTACCTTCTTTATCTTTTAATTTCAGGAACTCTTCTAATGCCTCTTCTTTGGTTTTGGCTACTACCCAATTGCCCTGGTGATCGTACCAGGCCGGGATTTGCTGCCCCCACCATAACTGGCGGCTGATGTTCCAGTCGCGCACATTTTCCATCCAGTGACGGTATGTGTTCACAAACTTTTCCGGAATCAGTTTAACATCTCCGTTCAGTACATCCTCTAAAGCCGGTTTAGACATTTGGTCCATCTTACAGAACCACTGCATAGACAGCTTTGGCTCAATCGCCGCATCCGTACGCTCAGAAAAACCAACCTGCGATTTATAATCTTCTACTTTATCCAGATGGCCTGCTTCATCCAGCAATACCGCAATTTTCTTTCTTGCAGCAAAGCGATCTTCACCTACCAGGATAACAGCCAGTTCATTTAAAGTACCATCATCGTTCAGGATATCAATAACAGGCAATTTATGTTTAACACCCAGCTCATAATCATTCAAATCATGTGCAGGCGTTACTTTCAAACAGCCCGTACCAAAGTCCATTGTTACATATTCATCTTCAATAACCGGGATTTCCCGGTTAATCAAAGGCACAAACACTTTTTTACCTTTTAAATGGGTATAACGCTCATCATTAGGGTTAATGCAGATCGCCGCATCGGCCATAATCGTTTCCGGGCGTGTCGTTGCAATCGTAATGGAATCTTCTGAACCTGAAATGGTATATTTAATATAATACAACTTCTGGTTCACTTCCTTACGGATCACCTCTTCATCAGAAACCGCCGTTTTCCCTGCCGGATCCCAGTTCACCATACGGATCCCCCTGTAGATCCAACCTTTTTTATAGAGATGGATAAAACTGTCAATGACTGCAGCAGACATATCCTCTTCCATCGTAAAGCGAGTACGGTCCCAGTCGCAGCTGGCCCCCAGTTTTTTCAACTGATCCAGGATAATACCTCCGTACTTTTCTTTCCATTCCCAGGCATAAGTCATAAACTCTTCACGGGTAATGTTTTCTTTACTGATCCCTCTTTCCTTTAGCATCGCTACTACTTTTGCCTCTGTAGCAATAGAAGCATGATCTGTTCCAGGTACCCAGCAGGCATTTTTTCCCTGCATACGCGCCTTACGGATCAATACGTCCTGAATGGTATTGTTTAGCATGTGCCCCATGTGTAAGACCCCGGTCACATTTGGTGGAGGAATTACAATTGTATAAGGCTCACGTTCATCAGGCTCAGAGTGAAAAAACTTCTTTGAAAGCCAGTAACTGTACCATTTGTCTTCGGTTGCTGCCGGATCGTATTTTGTAGAAATGCTCATTATATGCGAAAAAATATCTGTATGAGTTGCAAAAATAAAGAAAAAAAGACAGATGACAGAAACAAAAAAAGGTCTGATGCACAAGTTGTACACCAGACCTTTTTCACCAACTAAAATACCTCTACTTTAAATTCTGCATAAAGTAATCGGTCACTTTCTGGTATAAATGCGCACGGTCTTTACCCAACACATTGTGTTCATGTCCAGGATAAATCATGTAATCCACCTGTACCCCTTTATCTACAGCACTTTTCACCAAAGAAACCGTATTCTGCTGCAATACAACAGGATCCTGCATACCATGGATCAATAACAATTTACCTTTCAGGTTTCCAATTTTCTGCGTCAGGTCTGTCGCAGAAAAACCTTCAGGATTTTCCTGAGGGGTATCCATATAACGCTCGGTATACATCACCTCATACAAGTTCCAGTTGATCACCGGTCCACCAGCAACTGCCGCTTTAAACACCCCTGGATGATTCAGCATAAAATCGACAGTATTAAAACCGCCAAAACTCCAGCCAAACAAACCCATCCGGTCTGCATCTACGTAAGGCAAAGCTCTCAGATAATCTACTCCGGTCATCATATCCTGCATCTGCACATCACCAACTCTGCGGAACATGGACTGCTCGAAAGCCTTACCCCTGTTATCGCTACCATGCGTATCCATCACAAATACCACATAACCTTGTTCTGCCATATAACGGAACCAATAATCTCCGGCACCCGCATTCCAGCTGTTCAGGATCAGCTGCGCATGAGAACCACCATACCAATACACCACGACAGGGTATTTTTTACCGGCATCATAACCTACAGGCTTATATAAACTGCAATACAAAGGATCTCCTCCTGCACTTTTAATGGTGAAGATCTCCGATGCCTTGGTATTGTAATCTGCCAAAGGATTTTTAGCCTGCAATAAGGTTTTTGAATGTCCGCCAGCAACTTCCGAAAGCAAGATTGTTCTAGGATCCTCCGGCGTACTGTAATTATCGATAAAGGTTTGCCCGGAAGTACTTACCTGCGTCGTGTGCACAGCAAAACCACTGGTCAATCTTCTGGATTTAGCCGCTTTCACATTCAACACATATAAATTCCTGGTAATTGGCGACTCTTCTGTAGAAACATAGAACAGGTTATCCCCTTTTTGGTCAAAGCCTTTTACTTCCAAAACTTCCCAGGCACCCTTGGTTAGTTGTTTCAGCAATTTGCCATTCACGTCATACAGGTATAAATGATTCCAGCCATCGCGGTTGCTTTGCCAGATGAATTTCGAAGGATCATTTTTCAGGAACAACACCGGCACCAAGGGCTCCACGTACTTCTCGTCTTTCTCTTCAAATAAGGTTTTTACAAAATCACCACTCACTGCATCATATTGATTCAGCTTCATATGGTTCTGGCCGCGGTTCAATACAGCAATATAAATATATTTATCATCCGGGCTCCAGGCAATATTGGTCAGGTACTGTTCTGCTGGTTTCCCTGTTTTCAAATACACCACAGTTCCACTTACCGCATTATATACACCAACCGTAACATGATGACTTTTTTGTCCGGCCATCGGATACTTAATGTTTACATTTTTTGCAGGCATGCTTGTCCAATCAATGATCGGATAATCGGCCACCATACTTTGATCCATGCGGTAAAAAGCAAGCACTTTACCACTATTGCTCCAAAATGTACCTTTAGAAATACCAAACTCATCCCGGTGAACAGAAGACGCATATACAATATCAGAACTGCCATCCTGAGTCACCTGCTTAGCATCTGCGCCATTGGCAACAAATAAATTAAAATGATCCAGGTAAGCTATATAACCTGCTTTACTTTGCTCTACATTTCCTTTGGCCGCCGTTACCGCATCAATTAAAGTGGTAAAACTTCCTTTAACCGGGTTATAAGCCACTTTCTCTCCCTGAATATTTAAGATCCAGTCTGCGCCCTGGTTAAACTGAATCATAGGCATCGCTTTCAATTCTGTTCTGCCTGCAGCTTTCAGTTTTTGATTCAACGCCTCTAAAGTCAATAAGGCTTTTTCTTCCTTACTTTTAAAATCGCCCGCAAGCCAGGTCACCTCATTTCCAGAACGTTTTGCATACACATATTGTTCGGTTCCATAAACAAACTGGATCTGGGAAAGATTCTCCGGTGCCAGCGTTGTTCTCGCATTCAGCATTGCATCCTGCATTGTTAGGTTCTTATTTTGTGCACCCGCATAGAAAAACAGGCTCAAAAAAGGTAATACTAAAAGAAATTTCTTCATGCTTATAAATTAGTTGGCCAAATGTAGTGAATTTTAGAATGCCGGGGTAGAGTGGCCTGAGCACCCATTCATATTAAATAAATTCAGATCTGCACAATAAATTATGTTAAAAAATGTTAATACTGTATAAATCGCAAGATCATGAAGTCGCTTAAAGTATTTTCTTTTACAGGGCATATCATCAGAAAACTGGGCTTAACCAAACTCTATTATTGGTTCAACAAGTAAAATTTTCATTAGACAGGCTAATTGTTTAAATCTATTCCCTAATTTCAGTTTTTATTGTACCTCGTTGTACAAACTAACTTATAAATAAAGATTGACGGCAGGTTTTCACCTATCCCTGCGCCAGTCTTCTTTGAGACATAGATAAAACACGTATGAATTTACAAGAACTGAAAAGCTATTTTGCTATTTTGGGAATTGTGGCCGCCAGCTATTCTGCTTCCGCACAACAACATCCAGCTAAATTAATCGATCCGGCCAACATGAACCTGAGTGTGAAACCAGGAGATGATTTTTATGAATATGCCAGCGGCGCCTGGATTAAAAACAACCCCGTTCCAGCCAAAGAGACCCGCTGGGGAAGCTTCAATGAACTCCGCGATTTCAATATTAACGCCGTAAAAGGCCTGGTACAGGAGGCTGCTGCAGATCGATCTGCACCCGCAGGTTCTCCAAAACGACGTGTCGGAGATTTCTATACCGCCGCAATGGACAGCCTGACCATTGAAAAATTAGGCTACACCCCCATCAAAGCAGACCTTGCCCGGATCAAAAAAATAAAAGACCTTCAAGGGGTTCTCCAGGAAACCATTACCATGCGCTCTGCAGGCATTGCCAGCCCCATGTTTGGCTTCTACGTTTCACAAGACAGAAAGAATGTCAACAAATACCTCCCATCTTTGAGCCAGGGAGGCACTACACTTCCAGACCGCGATTATTATCTGAAAGACGATTCCCGTTCTGTAAAGATCAGAGAAGCCTACACAAAATATATGACCACCCTGTTTACATTAACAGGAAGTTCTGAAGCAGAAGCTGCTCAAAAAGCCGCCACCATAATGACTATAGAGAAGCAACTTGCCCAGGCCCAAATGAGCCGCCTGGAGATGCGCGATCCATATAAAACCTATAATAAATTTACCGTAGCCGATCTCTCCAAAACGACCCCAGGTTTAGACTGGGCAACCATTCTTCCAAAACTCAAAGTAATCGGACAAGATACCTTGCTGGTTTCAGCACCAAAATTCTTTACCAGCCTTGATGGCCTACTCAAAACCGTTTCCGTAGCAGACTGGAAAACCTATCTGGAATGGAACGTTTTAAAGAACAGCGCATCCTCCCTGAGTTCCCCTTTTGTAAACGCGAACTTCGCCTTTACGCAAGCACAAACCGGTCAGCGGATACAAACACCAAGATGGCAAAGAATGTCTTCTTTAACTGATAATAATATCGGCGAACTCCTTGGACAGTTGTACGTAGCCAAATATTTTAAGCCTGAAGCCAAAGCCAGGATGGAAGAACTGATCAAAAACCTGCGTACCGCGTTTGAGATCAGAATTAAAAACCTGGAATGGATGAGCCCTGCAACCAAAGAAAAAGCTCTGGAAAAACTCCATGCATTTACTCCAAAAATCGGTTACCCTGAACACTGGAAAACTTATGATGGCTTAGTGATCACTCCAACTACCCATTTCCAAAACCTCCGCAATGCAGATGTATGGGCTTATAACGATATGATCAGCCAACTGGGCAAACCCGTAGACCGTACCCGCTTCGGAATGACACCTCCAACCGTCAATGCCTATTACAGCCCAACCATGAATGAAATTGTATTCCCTGCCGGAATCCTGCAATTCCCGTTTTTTGCCCCGGATGCAGATGACGCCGTAAATTACGGTGGAATCGGAGCCGTTATCGGCCATGAAATGTCCCATGGATTTGATGACAGCGGCAGCCAGTACGATAAAGACGGTAACCTGCGCAACTGGTGGACAGCAGAAGACAAAGCCAAATTTGAAGCCAAGACCAAAGCCCTGGGCGAACAGTTTGACAGCTATACTGTATTAGACACCATCCACGTCAACGGAAAATTAACCATGGGCGAGAACATTGGTGATCTGGGCGGCCTGAATGCAGCCTACACCGCTTTCAAACTGACCAAACAAGGACAGTCTGAAGAGAAAATTGATGGCTTTACCCCTGATCAGCGTTTCTTCCTTTCCTGGGCACAGGTTTGGAGAGGAAATATCCTGCCGGAATCAGCAGCGCAATTGATCAAAACAGATCCACATTCACCAGGTCCATACAGAACAATTGGCGCACCGGTAAATATGGATGCCTGGTACAAAGCATTTGATGTAAAACCAGGAGACAGACTATATAAAAAACCGGAAGACCGCATCCGCATGTGGTAAGTAACAAAAAAAACAAATAAATAAAGGCATATAGATATCTATATGCCTTTATTTATTTAGTTATCAGTATTAAAGGATCTGCATTCGTTTATTTAATGCCGAACGGTAGGCATCAGAAACCGGAACCAGGCATTTATTAATGATTAAAGTTCCACCCTCCAGGGTATCTATCTTATTCACGTTGACTATAAAAGAACGATGAACCCGCAGGAACATGCTCTGTGTAAGTTTTTGTTCCACTGATTTTAAAGAAGAGTGGATAGAATATACCTGATCCGGAACATAGATCTTCACATAGTCTCCCATGGCTTCCAGGTATAGAATATCTGCCGCTTTTAACCTTCTCACCACATTGGAATCCCGGATAAAAACAAACTCATCCTCTTTATGACCAATGGAGATACTTTTGGTCTTGTACAAATCCCTGGCCTTCTTAACAGCCTGCATAAAACGAACCGGAATAATAGGTTTGGTTAAAAAATCCACTACATTCAAATCAAAAGCCTCCGCAGCATAGTCTGTACGACCGGACGTAAAAATAATCATTGGTCGCTTTTCCCCAAGATTTCGCACCAGTTCAATCCCCGACATGCCGGGCATTTCAATATCCAGAAAGAGAAGGTCAATCTGACCCTCAATAACTTCTCTGCAGGCATCGATGGCATCTTCACATTCTTTGATGAGCGTTAAAGAAGAATCCATACTGATCATCTGCTTCAATGCAGCGAGTGCAATTTTGTTGTCGTCAACAATTAGGCAATTCATTAGGTATCAGATTTCTTTGCACTAAAATAATTATAATTAACAAGAAAAAGAAAACTAATCGACTTAAATATCTCAACGGACTTAAAAAAATCTCAAAGTGTTTAATTCTTCTTTCATCGTGCCTTTTTGCCTTTCTACCTATCACTTATATGACCACATTCTTGGACAAACTAATTTTGCTGCCACAATAATAAACAGGTAAAACCATTTGGAAACGATCATCAATATATACGTGACCGCTTCCTAAAAAGATTTAACAATTTTTAATCTATGAGAACAATAAAAAACTTATTTCTAATCGTTATCAGCTTATTCGCAGCCCAATTTGCCCATGCCCAAACAGGTAGCATGAAAGATCCGGTAAGCTTCAAATTAAAAAACGGCCTAACCGTTATCGTTGCTCAAAACACAGGAATTTCTAAAGTATATGCCAATTTCAAATCAGAAGATGATGCGGTTAAAGAAGCAGAACAAGAAGGTTTACAAAACCTGGTAACAGGTCTTTTCAGTGCTTCTGAAAAAGAGACCACTGGCAAAATCAATGAGGTAAAAGCCTACAGCAACAATCAAATTGACTTGTCTAAAGCTTATCTGACCATAGCCGGAAACATTACCCCATCTGCCGCTAAAGCCATTGCACAAAAAGCATTTGGCAACTGGAAAGGAAATACCACCACCAAATAAAAAACAAAACAAATACCAGGCGGTCACCTTCTCTGTACTTGCAGATAAGATGGCCGCTTTCTCATACCCAATAAATAAAATATTCAGCAATTTAAACAGCTTTTCTGCTAATTTTGGAAAAATGAATACACTTATCCAAACTGCAGACGGCTCAAATACCCTATATAACGAAACCATTGGAGAACATTATCACTCCAAACATGGGGCCGTACAAGAAAGCAAGCATGTATTTATAGATGCAGGCCTAAAATACGCAGAAGAAAAATTCCCAGGCAAAGCCCTCTCCATCCTCGAAATTGGCTTTGGTACCGGTTTGAATTTCCTGTTCACAGCTGCTTATGCTGCAGAAAAAAATCTGGACATTGATTATACAGGCATTGAAGCCTATCCTTTAAGTCAGGAACAACTCAGCGGTACCGGCTATGACCAATATGTTCCAGCTCCGGTTTGGAAAAGTTTGAGCAGCCATTATGAAGCTGCCCTGAAAGCACCAGTCAGATTAAACCCTTTACTACAACTTTTCATTCCGTATATCCAGCTGGAAAATTTCATGGATACAAAGTCCTACGACCTGATTTATTTTGACGCTTTTTCTGTACAGCATCAACCTGAAATGTGGTCAGATGATATCATTGGCCATGTATGCTCCTTCTTAAAACCAGGAGGAATTTTTGTGACCTATGCCATCACCGGAAAATTAAAACGTGCCCTAAAGAGCCATGGCCTGCACATTCAAAAACTTCCAGGCGCTCCGGGTAAGCGGGAAATGTTACGGGCTGTAAAAAACGAAGATTAATTCCTGATATTGACATATCCAGGACAGAATTTAAAACCTCCGGGCTATACATTTGTTATTCAATCTCGTTAATTACTGATCATGGATAAAAGAAAATTAGGTAATACAGACTTATTTGTTTCCCCAATTACCTTTGGGGGCAATGTTTTTGGATGGACTATAGACCAAAACAGATCCTTTGAGATCCTGGATGGCTTTGTAGAAGCAGGTTTTAATTTCATAGATACAGCCGATGTATATTCCAGATGGAACCCCGGAAACCAGGGCGGAGAATCAGAAACCATTATTGGAAACTGGTTAAAAGCCCGCAACAACCGCAAAGATGTGGTCATTGCCACCAAAGTAGGCGCTGATATGGGAGAAGGCAAAAAACTCACCAAAAAATACATTACCGCAAGAGTAGAAGATTCTCTGAAAAGACTTCAAACAGATTATATAGACCTGTATCAAAGTCATTATGATGATCCTGAAACCCCGGTACTGGAAACACTCGAAACTTATGATGAACTCATTCGCGCCGGTAAAGTACGCTGGATTGGTGCATCCAACTATTCTGCTGAACGCTTAAAAGAATCGCTGGAAACCAGTAAAAAACACAGCCTGCCCATCTATCAGACTTTCCAGCCAGAATACAACCTCTACGCCCGGGAACATTTTGAAAAAGAATATGAAGAACTTTGCCTGGAAAATCACCTCGGCGTGATAAACTATTACGCATTGGCCAGCGGCTTTTTATCTGGGAAATACCGGTCAGAAGCCGATTTAAACAAAAGTAAAAGAGGCGGTGGTATAAAAAACTACCTCAATGAAAGGGGTTTCAGAATCCTGAAAGCACTGGACCAGGTATCGGAACAATACAACTCCAACCCGGCAAGTATTGCCCTGGCCTGGCTGATTGCCCGTCCATCTGTTACGGCACCAATTGCAAGCGTAACCACAAAAGATCAGCTAAAAGATCTGATTAATGCAGCCGCTTTGAAACTAAATACAGAAGATATTGCTATATTAGATCAGGCAAGCGACTGGAAGTAAAAACAATTGATCATAAAAAGCGCCCTGCCAGAAAAAACTGGCAGGGCGTTTGTTTTAAAAGGCCTTTAACACATCAGAATATAACGCATGAAAAACATCTCTCTACCGTTCCACACCAAACTGGCTATGGTACTGGTCTCCATCATCAGTCTTATCTATATCGCCATTTTAGGAGAAACCATCCTTGCTCCATTTATGTTTTCTTTCCTGCTGGCCTTGCTCCTGCTTCCGCTGGCCAATTTCCTGGAAAAAAAACTCCGGTTTAAAAGAAGTCTTTCTTCTATCGTTTCTGTTGTGGTGATGCTGTTTGCCATTGGCAGTATCATGTATTTTTTCGCTAACCAGCTCAGCGATCTCTGGCAAGACTGGCCTTTGTTAAAAACACAAGTCACCAATACCTTTCACGAAGCACAGGAATGGATCAACCATACTTTCCATGTAGACGCAGAAAAGCAACTCAAATATATCAATGACACCGCTACCGGAGCACTGGCCAAAAGCGCTACAGTCTTAGGCACAACCCTGCTTACCGTATCGTCCACCATGCTGTTTCTCTCCTTTATCCTACTCTTCACCTTCTTCATTTTAAACTACAGAAGGATCCTTTTTACCTTTTTAACCTCTGTATTTAAAGAAGAACATGCAGATAAAGTAAAAGACATCATTGAGCAGATCCAGTACATCATCAAGAAATATATCACCGGATTATTTCTGCAAATGGTGATCGTAACCATACTCATGGTGGGTATATTATCTCTTCTGGGTATTAAATACGCTATATTATTAGGTCTGGTGGCCGGTATTTTTAACCTGATCCCTTACCTGGGTATCTTTACCGCCCTGGCCATTAGTGTACTGATTACTTTCGCTACCGCTGGTGGCGCCAAAGTATTGCTGGTGCTGATCACATTCATTGGCGTACATGCACTAGACGGTAATATTTTAATGCCCTTAGTAGTAGGCTCAAAAGTAAAGATCAATGCCCTTATTGCCTTTGTGGGGATTGTAGTGGGTGAAATGATCTGGGGTATCCCCGGAATGTTCCTTTGCATCCCTTATCTTGCCATGATGAAGATCATTTTTGAACGTGTTGATCCTTTAAAGCCCTGGGCCATCCTGCTGGGCGAAGAACAACATGAGAAGAAAAAACGCCGGGTTTACCAGATCACCAAAAAGATAAAACTGGAAGAAAAAGACTAATAAAAGAATATTATCATAATGATGGTCACGTTTAAGTTCGTGTAAAATCAAACAAGATTTAACATTAACTTAATAGGGTTCTTTTACTTTTGCGGCAGTCGGTTTAACTCTTTGATCTGATTCGCCTAACTTCTATGATGAATAATCTTTTTAACAACGATGCAGCAGAAGACAGGATTACTTTTGACCATATCTATGGTCAATACCATAAAGTAGTGTACGCCAACATCTTTAAATTGATCAAAGACCCTTCCATAGCAGACGACATCTTTCAGGAAGTATTCTTCTCCTTATGGGAGAACCGGTTAAAAATGAATACCGACAAATCCGTTCCAGGCTGGCTATTTGTGGTCAGCTACAACAAATCGATGTCTTATCTTAAGAAAAAAGTAAAAGAAAGCATTCAATTTGTAGAAAACTACGACTCTTATCACTCTGTTGCAGAAGAAATTTTCCCCGACAAGGCCCTTTATGAAGCCCAGCTAAATATTCTGGAAGAAGCCGTGAATGCACTATCCCCACAGAAACAGAAAGTTTTCCGTTTGTGCCGTTTTGAAGGGAAATCACAAGAAGAAGCCGCACAAATCCTGGGTCTTTCCATTGAATCTGTAAAGGTCTACCTCAAACAATCCAAGTTCTTTATCAAAGAATACATGACCTCCCGTCATTCTATGGATGGGCTCATTGGCGTTTCCATTCTATTTATACTGGCCAATCTTTAATACCCTAAAGATTTATTCATCATAATTTAACCATTTGATAACATAAATGGATATACCCTAAATTCGAATTTGGAGTATTTATAACAGATGAAGGAACTAAAAGAACTTATTAGCAAATTTTGGAAAAAGGAAAACTCCCCTGCCGAAACAAAGAAACTCTTTGAGCTGATCAATGACGATGATGCGGTAAAAACCCATCTTCAACGGGAATACCAGCAGGAAATACTTGCCGCCACAAACGAAATCACCACTCAACACTTTCAGGAGCTCCTGAACAAGCTGCATCTGCAAATTGAAAACAGCAGCCAGGCATCAGCAGCAAAATCCTTCCAACTGTACAGCTGGGTGAAATGGGCGGCAGCCATCCTGGTCATTACAGGCGGTTTCTGGATCTACAATTATAAACCCGCCGCAGCACCTGAACTCGTTAAAAGCCAGCAGCCAAAACAAACCAGGAAGCTACAAAAGCAATACAACAACGGCACAGCCGAAATGCTCGTTAACCTCAGCGATGGCTCTACAGTAAAGCTACAGCCAGGAAGTTCATTAAGTTATTATGAACCCTTCAGCAAGATTACAAGAAACATCAGTATGAATGGAGAAGCCACTTTTAAAGTAGCCAAAGACAAACACCATCCCTTCATTGTCATTGCCAAAGGCTTTACCACAACCGCACTGGGAACAGAATTCACCGTCAACACCAACAGGACCAATCACATCCTGGTTAAACTATTAGAAGGAAAAGTAGTGGTTAAAACCACTAAAAGCAGTGGAATGGATATGCGGGATGTTTACCTCACACCAGGACAGCAACTCTCTGTAAATACCCGCTCCAAACAACAACATGTGAGTAGCTTCCCTTTAAAAAATGATCTGACCAGCCCTGTAAAAAAAGTAAGAACCGTTACACCGGCAATACCAATTGTCTTTACCGAAGAACCCCTGGGAAATGTTTTTGACCGCCTGGGTAAACAATACAATACCGTATTTGAATACAACGGTATCGACCGCGCTGATGTACAAAAATTAATTTTCACAGGCTCCTTTGAATCTTCAGATGCGCTGAAAGTTATACTCCCTGCCATCTGTAATATGAATGACCTCACCTTTAAACAAATGCCAGACAAAATTATCATCAGTAAACAAAAATAACACCTAAAAAACATCCGGTTTTTAAAGAAACCGAAAGGCCCAAAAACAGGGTCAAGGGAAAACTATTGCTTAATTTTCAACAACAACATGCAAACAAACCAATTAAAAAAAGCATCCATACGGCAATTTAGATATGTACTAGCCGCATTGCTATGGAGCATCACCAGCATGGCCGCACATGCACAACAAAGCGGCTCTATTAGAGGAACCGTGGTAGATGAAAAGGGACAAACGATGCCGGGCGTATCTGTTTTCATGACAGAAACAGCCGCTTCCAAGCCAGAAGCTACCATAACCGATGCAAAAGGCATCTTTCATTTTAACAACCTAAAAGCCGGGAACAGATACACCTTCTCCTGCACCTATTTAGGTTACGAAAAACAAATCTCCGAAGACTTTCTCATCAATTCCGGCAACAACAATTCTATCCTGCTTCGAATGAAACCCGCAGCTTCAGGCCTCAATGAAGTCGTTGTTGTAGGTTACGGCAGCCAGAAAAAAACAAAAGTTACCGGAGCCATATCACAAGTCAAATCTGAAGAACTGAACAAATACAGCGGAAGTAGTTTCGCACAGCAACTTGCCGGAAAAGCCGCTGGCGTGGTCATTAATGATGCCTCTGCCCAGCCAGGCACAGATCCTCAAATTGTAATCCGGGGCATCGGAACACTCACCGCTGGTGTCAGTCCATTAGTCGTGGTAGATGGCTTCCCTTTATCTGAAGGAAGCTCCCTTAATTCCGTCAACCCTCAGGACATCTCCACAATCGACATCCTCAAGGATCCGGCTTCCGCAGCCATATACGGATCAAGAGCAGCCAACGGTGTCATCCTCATCACCACCAAACAGGGACGAGCAGAAAAAAATACCGTTTCATTCGACTTCTATACCGGTATCCAACAACGTTCAGACAAAGTAAAACTGGCCGATGCCTATGAGTTTGCACAGATCAACACAGAGGCCCGCGACTGGGGATATGTTTCACGCAACCCAGCAAACCGAAGCATTAACGACGACTATGCCACCCGAGTATCTAAGGGCGCCAACAAAAGGGACCTCAGGCTAAATTACATCCAGCCCTATCTCGATCATCAGCCTGGATTGACCAATACGAACTGGCTGGATGAAATATTCAGGAATGCCCCGATCAGCAGCTACAATGTAGCCCTTTCAGGAGGGAACGAAAAATCCAAATACTATTTTTCAGGCAATTATTTTGACCAGAAAGGCATTGTAATCGAAACCGGACTAAAAAGGTACAGCATGTCCTTTAAGTTTGACACCAAAATATCACAGCACTTTGAAGCTGGCCTCAGTTTAAACCCAAGCTATAACCAGCAAAAATACTTTCAAAACGATGCCAGCAGAAGCAGCGATCCCATAGGCATGGCCCTGATCATGTACCCATTTTTTAGCCCTTACAATACAGATGGCTCTCTGGCCATCAGTAAACAGATTATAGCCAATACCGCTGAAGATGGCGCACTTGGCGAAAATCCGGTGGCCACTATGCAGAAAGTAAAATACGACAAAAATCAGTTCCGGACCTTTGGAAATGCCTATGTCAGCTATAAACCCATAGAAGGCCTGAGCTTTAAATCCCTTCTGGGCGGAGATTACAGCAACAGTATCATCGACTTCTTCTCTCCATCCGATGTAGGAGAATACCGTACACCCGCACCCAAGCCAGCCACTGCAAAAGAAACCAAGGGAACCATCATCAATTACCTGTGGGAGAACACCCTCACCTGGGACCGTACTTTTGGCCAGCACGACATTAATTTCCTTGCGGGAACTACGTTCCAAAAAGAATCCGGTAACAGCACAGCCGTAACCGGTACAGGAATTCCAGACAACAACATCAGTAATATCGGAGGTGCTTCTTCCTTCTCCGTCATCCCGGCCCGGTATATCTGGACCCAGCTCTCCTATCTGGCCAGGGCACAATATGCCTACGCAGGTAAATACCTGTTCTCTGCTGCATTGCGGAGAGATGGTTCTTCCCGTTTCGGATCCAATGCAAAATGGGGCAATTTCCCTTCGCTTACCGCAGGCTGGATATTAAGCCGGGAAAATTTCTTTCCAAAAACAGAGTGGATAGACTTGTTTAAATTGCGCGGAACATGGGGGAAAGCCGGTAATAACCAAATTGGTAACTACAGTTCCGTAGCCCTGATCAACCCCATCAATTATGTTAGCGGAGGCACCCTCCTTCCGGGATTCGCAGCAGTCAACCCAGCCAACAATTCCCTCTCCTGGGAAACCAAAGAATCTTACAATATAGGGCTAGACCTCAACATGTTCAAAACCCTGAGCCTCTCGGCCAACTACTACTCCATGACCACTTCAGACCTTTTACTGCAAGTACCTGTACCGGAACAATCCGGGTATGACAGTGCCCTTCAAAATGTTGGTCGTGCCAGCAACAAAGGCTTTGAACTGGAACTTTCCGGTTCAAACATCAAACTGGGGCCACTCAACTGGAGTTTTGGAGCAAATATAGCCACCAACAAAAACAAGGTACTGGAACTGGGCCCGGGCCAGAACCAGATCGTTACCGGAAGCAATAGTGCCTTCAGAACCAAAGTAGGCGGGCCAATTGCCGAATTATATGGCTACAACGTAACCGGTGTTTACAAAAACCAAAATGAAATAGACAACACCCCCCATATCAATGGAACCTTACCCGGCGATTATATTATAGCAGACGTAAATGGAGATGGAAAAATTACGCCAAATGACCGCATTGGCTTTGGAACCTACGCCCCAAAAATCACCTATGGACTGAACAGCAGCTTCGCCTACAGGAATTTTGAACTTAGCTTTTCTATCAATGGCATTTCAGGAAGAAAAATTTACGACAACGGACTGGTTAATATGGAATCGGGCGAAGGTTTCTCCCTGGCAGACCAGTATTATTACGAAAACAGATACCATCCGGTCAACAATCCAAATGGCTTTCTGGCCCAGCCCAATACCAATTACTCAGCAAACCGGTTAAACACCAACGCTTCCAGTATTTTTTTCCAGAAAGCAGATTACATCAGGTTACGCAACGTACAAATTGCCTATAACTTTTCTTCCAGACTCCTCTCTAAGTTGAAAATGTCGAAGGTCAATGTTTACCTCAGTGCAAACAACCTGGTTACCCTAACCAATTACCGAGGTTTTAATCCAGATGCAACCAGCGACAACGTACTGACCTCTGGTTATTCCTACTCCAACTACCCAGTTGCAAAATCCTTTGTGGCCGGGCTCAATGTTACATTTTAATGAAGTATAGCAACAATCATATGAAAAGATCTATCCACAAAAGCCTTTGCTATGGAGGCCTGTTCTGCCTGTTCCTCCTTGGCGCCTGCACCAAGCAACTAGACCAGCAGCCCCTTACCTCAAAGTCATTAAGCAACTTTCTCAAAACAGAGGCAGAGGCAGAAGAATATATCAATGCTGTATACGGTACCCTGCAGCTCAACGGACTGTACGGGCAATATCTTCCTCCTATGGGAGAAATCCAGTCGGACAATACCTATGATGAAGTACCTGCCAATGACTCCGGTGTATATGGACAGCTGGACCAGTTCACCACCATCGCCTCTAACGGCATGATCTCCGACATGTGGAAAGCCTCCTACCAGGGCATTCAACGGGCCAATACTGTGCTGAACAGAATCGATGGAATAACGTACAGCACTGCAACCACCAAACAAACCAGGAAAGGCGAAATGCATTTCATCAGGGCTCTACTCTATTTCAACCTGGTCAGGATATTTGGTGATGTACCCCTGGTGACCAAAGAAACCACAGATCCAAATGATTTTTTTGGCCAGGGCCGAACCAATAAAGACCTGGTCTATACCCAAATCATAGCCGATCTGAACAGCGCGATACAAGAACTACCGGAAACCACCAATACGCAGGGAAAAGTAATCAAAACCGCCGGGCAATCCTTGCTGGGAAAAGTCTACCTCACCCTGGGCAAATTCAGCGAAAGCAAGGCCGCTTTAGCCGCTGTAGTGGCTTCGGGCAAACATAATCTTCTTACAGAACCAGCAGATATCTTTTCCCTGAGCAACAAGAACAACAACGAAATTATTTTTGCAGTACAATTTGCTTCGGGCATTAACGGAAATACAGAAGGTAGCCCTGCCTATCAACAATTTAGTCCATCCGGAAGTGTGAGCGGCGCTAAAGGCCACAACCTGCCTACCAAAAGCTTTTATCAACTCTACGCCAATGCCGACAAACGGAAAACAGCTTATGTAGGGCTGACCAATGCAGGTGTTCCTTATTGCAATAAATTAAAAGCCTCCAATACTACTCCAACAGATGGTGGCAGCAATATCGTGGTGTTGCGCTATGCAGATGTACTGCTCATGCTGGCAGAAACAGAAAATGAACTCGGCAATCCCGAAACCGCAAGAACTTACCTCAATCTGGTACACACACGGGCCGGGCTTACAGCATTGCCGCTGCAATCCCAAAACGATACCAGGGCAGCCATAGCACTGGAAAGAAGACTGGAACTCATAGGCGAAGGGCACCGATGGTTTGATCTGCTCAGGACCGGCGCAGCTATATCTGTGATGAATACCTGGTTTTCAGATCAGGGCATCAACATCCGGATTGCGCAAAGAGACCTCCTTTTACCTATCCCACAAGACCAAATTGACACAGACCCCTCTATTAAACAAAATCCATAACACATGAAACCATTCCTTCTTCAATTTTTCGGGTTAATGATCTGTCATTCGGCATTTTCCCAATCCAGTCCATCCCAAAAACTCAACAACGTCTTCAATTCCAAAGACAAAGGTATATTGGTTACCGCACACCGGGGCGACTGGCGCAATACCGCCGAAAACTCCGTACAGGCCTTAAAGAATTGTATAGCCATGGGTGCCGACATCATGGAACTCGACCTTAAAAAAACAAAAGACGGTCAATTAATCATTATGCACGATCAAACCATAGACCGTACCACAACAGGCAAAGGTGAGCCTTCCAATTATACATTGGAAGAAATTAAAGCCTTTTACCTGCGTTCAGGAGTCGGACATCAGACCAGACACCACATCCCCACTTTTAAAGAAATACTGGCCGCAGCAAAAAATAACATCCTGATCGACGTAGATAAAGGCTATGATTACTTCCCGCAGGTTGTCAAAGAACTACGGGAAACAGGAATGATCGACCAGGCCGTCATCAATGTAAAAAACCACACCCCTTTATCCACCATAGAAACCGAACAAGGACCTATTCCTGAAGACGTTACCTTAATGCTGATTGTAGATATGAAAAAACCAGATGCTTCCAGTATCATAGACAGCTATAAAGCACACAAACGCACCATTATACAAACAAATTTCAATACAGATACCCTGTCCATATTAAAGGATCTAGGGAATTTAAGACAACATTACGGCCTTTGGATCAACAGTCTTTGGCCTGAACAAAATGGAGGTCACGACGATGACCGGGCCGTAGAAGATAATCAACCAGACCAAAGCTGGGGCTGGCTGATTGAACACCGGGCCAATATGATCCAGACCGATCGCCCCAAAGAATTACTGCAATACCTTAAAAACAAAAAACTACATCCTTAAACACTTCAGATTTAAAATTTCAGAGGCCGTTCTTCCGTATGGAGGAACGGCCTTGTTGTAATCGGACCGGAAGATATTCAAATAAATCCTACATTTGTTCCAAACAGATTCAAAATGCCTAATAACATACCCCCAGTTACTGCTGCCGACCCTTCTTCCGCTTTTCAAAGACTATTAACCGTACTCGATACGTTAAGAACCCAGTGCCCATGGGACAAAAAACAAACCATGGAAAGCCTCAGACATTTAACCATAGAAGAAACCTATGAATTGTCTGACGCCATTCTGGAAGGCGATCTGGAAGAAGTCAAAAAAGAACTTGGCGATGTTATGATGCACCTGGTTTTCTATGCCAGGATTGCTTCAGAAACCAATGACTTTAGCATTGTTGACGTACTTAACGGCGTTTGTGATAAACTGATCAGCAGGCACCCACATATCTATGGCGACGTAGTTGTACAAGACGAAGCCGATGTAAAACGCAACTGGGAACAACTTAAGCTAAAAGAGGGTAATAAATCCGTACTGGCCGGCGTACCTAAGGGCCTGCCTTCACTGGTTAAAGCCAGCCGTATCCAGGAAAAAGCAAAAGGCATAGGCTTTGACTGGGAAGACAAAACCCAGGTATGGGAAAAAGTAGAAGAAGAACTGCAGGAATTTAAGGCAGAGTTCAACGTAGTAGACAACAGCGCTATTGACATAGAAAAAGCCGAGGGTGAATTTGGAGATCTGCTGTTCTCGCTCATCAATTATGCCCGTTTTATCAATATCAACCCAGAAAACGCACTCGAAAAAACCAATAAAAAGTTCATCAAAAGGTTCCAGTACCTGGAAAGCAAGGCCAAAGAAAACGGCAAGGCCCTACAGGATATGACACTTGCCGAAATGGATGTTTATTGGAATGAAGCGAAACAGCTCTAATTAGCTGTGCTTCTTTTTCATGGTCATTTTAGCTTTCTGGCCAATTCCATAGTTGTAATTTTTTGAATTGCTGTCTTTCTTTTGATGATAAGCACCTCCACCGCGGGGGTTCTCGTCTTCATCTTCAGACAGATATTTATTCTTATCCGTTTTCTTAGATTTTGGAGGTGTAACGATCTGCACCTCTTCCGGAAGCTCCATCTGTTCAAACTTCTGTCCAATGGCCTGCTCCAGTTTTCTAACCTGTGCCAGTTCCAGATCCGTTGAAAAAGTAATGGCCACCATTTCTTCCGTAGTTGGTCTTTTCAAAATGCGGTTCAGGAACACTTCCTTCGTTTCTGGCAGTTCAAAATGGAAAATAAAGGAAATACCCTCCAGATCCAGTTCCGGGCAACCCTCATTGGCAACCACCAATACACGGGCTTCAGGCATTTCTTTAAAATCACCAAAATCATCAAAGCCACTCTCGTCAAAGTGCAAAGGTTTCAGCATTGCATACTCCCCTTCTTTCTGACTTTCCAGACTTTTAACCAGTTTCTGAGCAGTTAATCTAGAATTCACAAAAACCACTACTTTATCAAACACCTCATCGTCTCTTAACAAGGTATGCAGTAAATGAAGTTTTGTTTTATAATTTGGTACATGATACAGCATTTGAGGAACGGTTTCCGCTTTATCACCAAAGTCTTCTACTTCAATCAATGCAGGGAAGTTCATAAACTGATCAATCATTTTATATAATTTATCATGAACCACCTCCGTGAAAATCAGATGCTGACATTTACCTGCGCTCCTGGCCAGTTCTGCAACGGGTAACTGCATCCCCTGACTTACAATCTGTGCCGCATCATCCACAATAAAAGTCTGCAGTTTACTTAAGTTCAAACCCAGTTTCAGGTATACCGCTCTGGCTCTTGTTGGCGTAGCCACCACGATATCTGTACCTAAAGCCAGTTCATTGACATCAGATTCTAAACCTCCTGTACCCAACAAGCCCATGATGTTCAGGTCACGGTTACGGCTTAGAGAAATGAACTGCTCAATTACTGCCTCGCCCCGCTCCTGATCAGCAACCAGGATCAATACCTTAGGTGCATCATCTTTGGTATATTTCAGTTTAGATAAAACAGCAAGCACATAGGTAGTTGTTTTACCTGCGCCTTCAGGGCCAACAGCAATAATATCTTGTCCACCAATAATTCTGGACATGGTTTTCAGCTGGATTTCTTTAGGGGTTAAGTATCCGGCATCAGTCATTGCTGTTACCAGGCCTTTGCTTAGTTTTAATTTATCTAACGACACAGTTTCTTACATTTATAATAATTCTGCGAAGTTACGCAAAATAACCCTGTGATTAGGCAGAATTAACTATCCAGCTTGCTGAAATCAATAAGTTCATCCAAAGAAACCTCCAGACTCTCTGCAATCTGCATCAAACTATAAGCCGTAGGGTTGGCACCGTCCATCTCATACCGGTTCACCACTTGTTTATCTTTATATCCCATTCTTGAAGCCAACTGTTGCTGAGTAAGCCCTAAGCCCACGCGCAATTGTTTTATGCGTTGACCAAGATTTTTCTCGAAATCAGGAACAGATATGTCATTCATCAACGCAAATTGAAGATTTAACCAAAAAATTGAGTCAACATATTTGTTGACTTCATAACATATTCCATTATATTTGTCCAAAGGCCTTAGCCAATGTCAGTCTGCGTAAAGAGTTCATATCGCTCCGGCAAAAGATGCTGCAACATCAAAGCAAGCTTTGCATCCAGCTTTAATCAGCTGAAGACACAAAAACCTGAAAACACCTTTCCAAAATTTTGCATCCCGTTAAAAACCATGGAAAACGATTCCCCGTATATTCAATTAAGAGCGATTTCTAAAAATTTAAGTAGTTAAGGATGGTATATAACAACGCCTTTCCTAATACTAAAAAAAGTCTTTTCCAACCTCATTGGAATTGGCATGCCACCGCATTGCACCCCCTCCTGAACAAAGCCTGTTCACTTTATTCATATTATCTTACAAATACAAAAAATAAATTAATAAATAATTTACCAATATTAATACTAAATATATTAGCTTTACACACTAAATATATTAGCAAGATCTTACGCATTTTTTTATTGACGAAAGTAACTACACAGATATGAAAGAACACCATAAAACGATCCTATATCCTAATTCGGAGGGCATGTTATATTTCTCAAACGAATTCTATAACTTCCATTATAATAAGACTTTAAAAAGCACTCCAGGCACACAAAGAAGTAATACCTACAGCAATGGACAGCTATAAAAACCTTCCGGACACTGAACTGCTGGCTCTTTTTCAGAACGGCGACAGAAAGGCTTATGAACAGATCTACTATCGTTACTGGGCCATTTTATTTCAACATTGCAGAAAAATGCTTCGCAACGACGAGGAATCAAAAGATCTTGTTCAGGATTTATTTTCTTTGTTCTGGCTGGAAGGCAAAGAATTAATCCTCAAAACTTCTCTGTCCGCCTACCTATACACTGTACTACGCTATAAAGTCTTTAACCTGATCGACAAGAACAAAGTCAGAGTAGACTATCTCTCCTCGCTTCAAAGTTTTATAGAAAGCAACGAATCCTCCACTACCGATCACCTGATCCGGGAAAAGCAAATGAAGGAACTCATTGAAAAAGAAATAGCCTCCCTGCCAGAAAAGATGCGTGAAGTTTTTGAACTGAGCCGTAAAGCCAACCTGTCTTATAAAGAAATTGCTGCCGAACAAAACATTACAGATAATACGGTAAAGAAACAAATGAACAACGCCCTAAAAATTCTGCGCTCTAAACTGGGAACAATTCTATTCGGATTATTCCCTTGAAAAGCGCTAAAAATCAGTGTTCAAAAATTAAATTCACGTTTTCTTAACTTTTTCTTCATATCACATTACACAAGCGCCCGACCTAACTTACTTACTAGTATAAAACCATAATTGTAAAAGGACAACAACAGAATGAAAAACGAGGAGGCAAGCAAACTAATTAAAGCGTATCTGGATGACACGGCATCTGCAGAGCAAAAAGCTCAGGCAGAAACCTGGTATATCAAAACCGCTGGTGCGCAGGAAGAACCCAAAACCTCTGTTGATTTTTCAACCCTTGAATCAGAAACTTTACAACTCCTTCGTACACAACAAACAGAACATAAACCAGTCAGAAAACTTTGGACCATAGGTATCGCAGCAAGCGTAGCAGCAATTGTCGTTTTAGGTTGTTTTGCAACCTTCTGGTTCCGGGCCAATCGAGGCCTGCCTGCAAATTATGCCAACGATATTCCTGCAGGAGGTAACAAAGCTACCTTAACCCTCGGCAATGGAAAAACCATCAACCTTACAGATGTTAAAAACGGCGAGCTGAGTAAACAAGCCGGTGTAAAAATCACTAAAACAGCCGATGGCCAATTGGTTTATCAAATCATCGAAAATCAGGTACCCGAAATTAATGTCTCTACAAACACCATTTCTACCCCAAAGGGTGGACAGTACCAACTGATCCTGCCCGATGGAACCAAAGTATGGCTCAACGCTGCATCAAGTCTTAGCTATCCTGTTACCTTCACGGGGCGTGGGCAACGGGTCGTTAACTTGAGCGGCGAAGCCTACTTTGAGGTCTTTAAAAACAAAAAGCAACCCTTTATCGTGAAATCTCAAAAACAGGAGATCAAAGTTCTTGGTACACATTTCAACATAAGTGCTTACACAAATGACCCTGTTGTAAAAACAACCTTATTGGAAGGAAGCGTAGAAGTAAACGCCAAAACCATCCTGAAACCCGGAGAACAATCCAGTCTTAGCGATGGCCAGATCAAAGTAACTCCGGTGGATACAGAAGTTGCAGTAGCCTGGAAAAACGGCGATTTTATGTTCAAGAATGAACCTTTGGAAAATATAATGCAGCAGATAGCCAGATGGTATAATGTTGATGTGGTCTATTCAGACCCGCAAGTCAGCAATAAACGCTTTGGCGGAACAATCTCGAAATTTAAAAACGTATCTGAAGTTCTATGCATGCTGGAACTCACAGAAGAAGTCCACTTTAAAGTGGAAGGAAGGAGGATAACTGTGCTCTCAAGGAAATAAAGCAACCATATAACCGACACAATACAACTAACCAACAAAAAGGCCAGAAGTGTTTGCCCACTTCCAGCCAGTAGCCTGTCTCGCAACCGATTAGAGATCATCACTTAACAGACTAAAACAAATGTATATAATTTACTCCAAAATATTGGACATGAATTATCATGTCCGTAAAATCCTATTCCTAATGCGCTTAACCACCGTCATTCTTTTAGGAACTATGTTACACTTGAGTGCCGCTACATTTGGCCAGAAGCTGAACTATGTAAATAAAAACGTAAGCCTTGAACAGCTTTTCAAAGAAATAAAGAAGCAAACCAATTATAATGTGGTTTGGTATGAAGGGAAATTAAACACCGCCAGGACAATCAACGCGAATTTTAGCAATGCAACACTAGACCAAGTAATGGACAAAGCATTGAGTGGCTTACCCCTCACGTATACGATCAGGCAGAACAACATTGTGATCAAGGAAAAAACCCCTTCACTACTGGATAAAGTCATCAGTCATTTTAAAAACACTACACTATTTGGGAAAGTAACTGACGAAAAAGGCAACCCACTTCCGGGGGCAACTATTAGAATAAAGGATACAAAGACAGCTGTTTTATCTAACAAGGATGGAAATTTTAGTATAGAGAGTAAAGAGGCAAGTGGTGCATTGTTTATTTCGTTTCTGGGCTATAAGCCGGCAGAGATCAGCTTCTCGCCTACTAACCCAGGACCTTTTACTATTACTTTAATAGAAGATGAAAGTATACTAAATGAAGTCCAAATCAATGCAGGGTACTATACGGTAAGTGATCGAGAACGGACAGGATCAATTTCAAAAGTCACAGCAGAGACAATAGGGAAACAACCTGTTTCTAATCCGCTACAGGCTTTGCAGGGAAGAGTGCCTGGATTGCAGATTACGCAACAAACTGGGGTGCCAGGAGGCGGATTTACTGTACAAATACGCGGACAGAATAGTATTGCAAATGGCAACGATCCCTTATACATAGTTGATGGAGTGACCTATCCGTCAACACGAATATCATCCTCTAGCGTAGTAGGGCTGTTGGGTACTGCGGGAGCAAATTCTTTAAGCTTTATTAACCCTTATGATATTGAAAGTATTGAGGTATTGAAAGACGCAGATGCTACTGCGATATATGGATCAAGAGGAGCTAATGGTGTCATATTAATTACAACAAAAAAAGGTAGAAGTGAGTTACTAAAAGTAGATGCAGGGATTACTCAGGGCTTTAGTCAAGTAGGACATTTTGTAGATCTTTTAAATACAGAACAATACATTCAAATGCGGAAAGAAGCTTTTAAGAACGACCAATTAACTCCTTCGACTACAGATTACGATGTAAATGGCACTTGGTATCAAACAAAATATACAGATTGGCAGAAAGCGTTAATTGGTAGAAATGCAGCTTTAACAAATGCTTCTTTAAGTATTAGCAAGGCAACAGATAAAAACAGCTATCTCATTGGCGGAAATTATTACAAAGAAAAAACAGTATTTCCTAATAACGACTTTGGGCTCAGAAGAACCAGCATACATTCTACATTGAACCTTGGTACATCAACGGACAGATTAAATGCAACTTTTACAACAAATTTTGCACATACAAGAATGAATATGCCAAGAAGTGATCTTACCAATTTAATTTTATTATCCCCTAACGCTCCAAATCCTTTTGATCAATATAATAAACTTAACTGGGAGAATAATACACTATATATAAATCCCATGGCTACATTATTAGAAACAAATGAATCTAACACTGATAACCTTATTGGTAACTTTACAATAAATTATAAATTATTCACCAATCTAGTTCTAAAAACATCCCTTGGCTATACTTCAATCAAAAGAGATGAATTAGCAAAAATTCCATTAAGTTCTTTCCCTCCTGCATTTGAGCCATTACCATCGGACAGAGAATCATACTTTTCAAACAACTACAATAACACCTGGCTTGTAGAACCGCAAATTACATATACAAATAAATTTGGTCCCGGAGATTTTAATGCACTTGTGGGTTTAAGTTTTCAAGAGAACAAGACTCAATTAAGTACAATCAAAGCCTCGGGATATAGTACTGACGAGTTAATGAACAATATCGCATCAGCATCTACAATTATCCCATTTCAATCTTATTTCTCCCAATACCGTTATACAGCAGTTTTTGCACGATTAAATTATAATTTATTTGACAAGTATTTTGTGAATTTGACAGCAAGACGAGATGGCTCTAGTCGATTTGGAAATGGTAAGCAATTTGCCAATTTCGGAGCGATAGGTTCGGCTTGGATATTTTCTGAAGAAAATTTTATTAAAGAACATTTACACTTTTTAAGCTTTGGAAAGTTAAGGGCCAGTTATGGCATTACTGGAAATGATCAAATACCCGACTATGGCTATCTTCAACTATGGAATAGTTCCTCAGGGACATATCAGGGAATTTCTACTATTGCACCTACAACAAATAGATTAGGTAATCCAGATTTTTCCTGGGAAACCAATAAAAAAATGGAAACTGCCCTACAACTCGGTTTTTTTAAAGATAAGATCACAGGAGAAATATCCTATTATAACAATAGGTCTTCAAACCAACTAGTAGGAATTCCACTTGCTTTAAGTACTGGAAACTCCTCAATTCAAGCTAATCTTCCCGCCACAGTAGAAAACTCCGGATGGGAGTTTGATCTGAATTTTAAAATCATAAATACACAAAATTGGAAATGGACAACATCGGTTAACTTAACAATACCAAAGAACAAACTTATTTCTTATCCTGGACTCGAAAAATCATTCAATGCAATTAACTATATCATCGGTCAACCTTTGTCTATTCGTGAAATTTATAACGTTAGAGGAGTAGATAGCCAAACAGGATTATATAGTATTGAAGATAAAAATCAAAATGGTGCGCTTGATAATAGTGATCGATACTTAAATAAATTTATTGGACAATATTATTATGGAGGATTACAGAATTCAATCCATTTTAAACAATTTCATCTGGATTTTCTATTTTCTTTCACAAAACAAAACGGAAATAACTATATGAGATCAATTTCATATAGTCCAGGAGTATGGTTTCCTAATAGCCCACTAACTAATCAACCGACTGCTGTGCTAGAAAGATGGCAAAGAACAGGAGATCAATCTTCTGTACAAAAATTCAGCACATCTATTAATTCATACATTCAATTTCTAAATGCAAATGGCAATGGTGGATTATCAATTGTAGACGCATCGTTCATAAGGTTAAAGAACCTTTCTTTTTCTTATAATCTACCTAGAACATGGTTGAATTCGCTTAAAATCAGTGAAGCTGAAATTACACTCCAGGGACAAAATATCTTCACTATTACAAATTATATTGGATTAGATCCAGAAAGCCAAAGTTTGACAAATTTACCTCCATTAAGAACTTTTACAATGGGTATTAATATGACATTTTAGAAATTACGAATATGAAATTATATACATTAGCTTTCATTCTTTTCTTTATTCTCTTTCAATTCTCATGTAAGAAGTTCTTAGAAATTCCTCCGCCAAAAGACAGTCTAACACATGAAGTAATTTTCCAAAATGATGCGTTGGCAACAGCTGCAATTACAGGAATATATAGTAGAATGGCACTTTCTGGCTTTGGTTCTGGAACTTCAACAAGCGTTTCATCAATATGTGGTCTATCTTCCGACGAGTTAATAAGCTACAATATTGGTTTAACAGAATTCTATATGAACCAGATTAATCCTAATAACACCAATTTAGCTAGTTCACTTTATGGCATGCCATATCAATATATATATTCCGCAAACTCAGTGCTAGAGGGATTAACAATGTCCAAGGATGTAACCCCTCCTGTAAAGGAACAACTTCAAGGTGAAGCACTCTTCATCCGAGCTTTCACATACTTTTATTTGGTTAATCTTTATGGTCAAGTTCCGCTTCACCTTACAACGGATTATCGTAAAAATCAGAGCGCCATACGAAATTCGACCAAAGAGATATATCAGCAAATCCTGGCTGATTTGAAAACTTCAGAAGCATTATTAAATGATGATTATATAACGATTGAAAGAATAAGGCCGAATGTATCTACCGTTCGAGCACTTTTAGCTCGAACATATCTATATCTTAAAGACTGGGAAAACGCTGAAAAATATGCTTCTCTGGTAATTGGTAAAACCGGAATCTATCACCTGGTTAATTTAGATGATGTTTTTCTAAAGAATAGTCAAGAAGCAATATGGCAACTTATGCCTACAGCAAATACAAATACAAACGAGGGCAATTTATTTATACTAACATCTACGCCGGTAAATGTTTCCTTAAATAGTACATTCTCATTAACAGGATTTGAATCTAACGACAATAGAAGAACTGAATGGATAAAAAGTTTCACAAATAATACTGGTACATATTACTATCCATACAAGTATAAGATTAGATCATCCACTAATGTAACAGAATATACCATGGTGCTCCGTCTTGCTGAACAATACTTAATTAGAGCAGAAGCAAGAGCTAATCTTGATAAATTGGACGGAGCTTTAGCAGATCTAGCATCAATTCGGTTAAGAGCGGGTCTACAACCTCTAAACAACACCATTCAAAAGGACCAACTACTAATTGCAATTCAAAAAGAAAGATTTACCGAGCTTTTCACAGAATGGGGGCATCGGTGGTTAGACTTAAAGCGTACAGGCACTGCCAACAATACATTGGGCCCTATTAAACAGAATTGGCAATCAACAGATGAATACTATCCAATACCACAAGCAGAAATTAATGGGAATCCCAACATTACACAGAATCCCGGATATTAAAAATATGTTCTTATACTCCCTAAACAAACAACATGAAGCATTTAAACAAAGTAATCTTTCTATTTCTGTTATTATTCAATGTGAATAACAACTTACAAGCAAGACAAATAATAAAAGATATCTCGCCAAAAATAAATGTAGAGTTTATATATGCGAAGAAAAAACTTCCTGACAGTATTTATATACATACGTATCCAACAAATAGCTTTTGGGACGAAACAATAAATATGACTGCGACGATTGATCTGAATAATAAATCCGCACTTGTCTTTCCTCAAATCAAAATACCCACCCTTATTCTAATATCACTGATAAATTCTGACAACGCCAATAATATTGGCTGGTATTATATTGAACCAGGTGACGACATTCATATGAAGATATTAAGCAGATCAGCTAAAGATACTATTTTATTTTCTGGCCCCGGCTCCGAGAAATTTAAACTAATAGAGAAATTAACTGGGCAATTTCAAGAATTTGATAATGCAAGACGTAGTTTACCCTTTTTCGACAATAAAAAGATTTCCGATTTGGATCTTAATTTAGAGAAACTCACTTCTATTGCTCAGCAGTATACGACTGAGATGTTGAAATCTGTAAGCGCCCATGAAAATCAATTAAATCCGAATATTAAAAATATTCTGAAATACGAATATGCTCTTAAATGCCAAAATGAATGGGGCTGGAGAATTGAATTCTTATATGATTACTATAAGGATAATATAAATTATCGATCAGAAATTAGAAACTTTTATAACTTAAATCGGGATAAATTTACGTTCAAATCTAGTGATAGCAATTGCATTGCATGCCCATTCTATATCGGCAACATTGCTAGCAGCTTAAAAAGAACACTTTATATGAATAATGAATCCGAATCTGCAGATTTGGTGAAATATTATAATTTATTAAAAAACAACTATTCAGGATTGATTAAGGAAAGACTTCTTATTGAATTTCTAAATAGTAAATGGACAATGGAAAAGATTACCAATTACAATCCAAAATTATATGATTCTCTATTTATTGATGCCAACAAGTATTTAACTTCAGAGTATGGAAAAGAAATTGTGATTAAAAAAGGCAAGTTCAGAAAGGGCACATCTTTTTTCGATACAGATTTCGTGGATTTGAATGGTAAAAACATCAACACAACTGTTCTAAAAGGGAAAGTATTTTTAATTGATATTTGGGGAGAAGGCTGTGGTGGGTGCGCTGCATTCCATACTAGATTTCATACGGACATTTGGCCTTCATTAAAGAATAACAAAGATTTCGCGGTATTAAGTGTATCTATTGATAAAAAAAAGGAGAAATGGATTCAAGGTATTTCGACGGGAAAATTAAGCAGCTATAATTATTTAAATGTTTCAACAGGTCCAAAAGGAGTGGATCATCCTTTTCTAAAGCATTATAATATAAATTATATTCCATTTCTATTGTTAGTTGATAAAGAGGGAAAGATCATTACAAAAATTGCAGGATTTGAAAGCACAGCTGAATTAATAGAAATTATAAAATCGGCATTAAATGAACCGCTTTTAACTGCAAGATAAGAGCGGTTCGAGAGAACTTATTACTAAAAACCGTTTCTTCTTATTTCACAGCAAAAGTCACAAGATAACGATCAAAAATTGCGA
>Ga0157370_10000268_pt1 | contig 65901 bp, 87 predicted proteins | sample C35metaG_FD_113463 | JGI IMG/M metagenome (GOLD analysis project Ga0157370, IMG submission 113463) | Corn rhizosphere microbial communities from Kellogg Biological Station, Michigan, USA - C3-5 metaG | ecosystem: Host-associated > Plants > Roots > Rhizosphere > Soil | place: USA: Michigan...
GCGTTCAACGCCCGTGCCGCGGCCGAGGCTTCTTCCACCAGCGCCGCGTTCTGCTGGGTCACCCCGTCCATCTGCACGATGCCTTGGTTGACCTGCTCGATGCCCGCGGCCTGCTCCTGGCTGGCGCTGGCGATTTCCTCGATCAACCCGCCCAGTTCACCCACCGAGGCCACCACCCGCTGCAGCGTCTGCCCGGCCTGGCGGGCCAGCTGGCTGCCTTCGGCCACCTGGGTGCTGGAGGCCTCGATCAGCCCCTTGATCTCGCGCGCGGCCTGGGCCGAACGCTGCGCCAGCGCGCGTACTTCGGAGGCGACCACGGCAAACCCGCGCCCCTCCTCCCCGGCCCGCGCCGCTTCGACCGCCGCGTTCAAGGCCAGGATGTTGGTCTGGAAAGCGATCCCGTCGATGACCGTGGTGATGTCGGCGATGCGCAGTGACGACACTTCGATGCCGGCCATGGTCTGCACCACCTGCGTTACCGCGGCGCCGCCCTGCGCGGCCACCTCGGCCGCCTCGGCGGCCAGCCGGTCGGCACGGCGGGCATGGTCCGCATTCTGCTTCACCGCCGCGGTCAGCTCCTCCAGCGAGGCGGCCGACTCTTCCAGACTGGCCGCCTGCTGTTCGGTGCGACGCGACAGGTCTTCGTTGCCGGCGGCAATTTCCGCAGACGCCGTGGACACCGACACCGCCGCCTGCTGGATGTCACCGACGATGGCGGTCAGCTGCGCCACCGTCGCATTGGCGTCGTCACGCATGGTGGCGAACACGCCGTTGAACTGGCCGTCGATGCGCCCGCCCAGGTCACCCTCGGCCAGTGCGCGCAGCAGCCCCGACAGCGCCGCCAGGTTGTGGTCGGCAGTGACCATCAGGGTATTGAGGCCCTGCACCATCACGCGGAAGTCGTACTGGTAGGCGTCGGCGTCGCCGCGCACGCTGAAATCACCGTCGGCCGCCGCCGCGACCAGCCGCTTGATCTCGCCGTTGATGGCCTGCAGGCGGCCGCGCACCCCATTGACCGCCTCGGTGATCCGCGCCTTCTCGCCGGGCAATACCTCCATCGCGTCGGACAGGTCGCCGTCGGCGTAGGCACGAACCAGTTCGACCATGCGCATCTTGGTGCTGATGTGGGCATCGACCAGGGCATTGGTGCCGCTCACCATCGTGCCGAACTCGCCCTCGAAGCGGCCGGCATCGATGCGGTGGCTGATCGCACCGTCGGCATGGCGCTGGCTCATGTCGTTCTGCGCATCGATGATCTCGCGCAGCTTGCCCTGCATCTGCGCCAGCGCGCCCATCAGCTGCCCCACCTCGTCCTGGCGCTGGACCACGATCTGCCGGTCCAGGCGACCGGCAGCCACATCACGCGCCACCTGCCCGGCCTGCGCCAGCGGCACGCTCAGCATGCGCCGCACCACCACCAGCAGCGCCACGATCACCGCCAGCAGGCCGAACCCGGCCACCAGCGCGATATGCAGCATCAGCGTATGCAGCACGCTCTGCAGCACCGACACCGGCTCCAGGCCCAGTACCGCCCACTTCCAGGGGCCATACGCCTGGGCCGACACGAAGTAGGCCTGCGCCGGGCCATCGGCCGCAGTGCGCAGGTGCAACGTAGCCTGCTCGGCCTGACCCGCCAGCAGCGCCTCCAGCGCGGGCAGGTCCGCCGCGTCCACCTGCGTGGCCAACAGCTCGCCCTCGGCCGACGGTGCGGCGATCAGGCTGCCGAAGCGCTCGCCGGGCCGGGTATCCACGGCCAGGAAATGGCCCTGCTTGCCCAGCTGCGCGGTGCGCAGGCGCGCCTTCAGTGCGGCCAGACCGTCGGAGTAGTTCTGCCCCACGAACGCGATCCCCACCACCTCACCGCCCGCGTTGGTGATCGGCGTGTAGTGGGTCATGTAGTCCACCCCGAACAGCCGCGCCGGGCCGGTATAACGCCCGCCCTTCAGCAGCGAGGCGTAGGCCGGGTTGGCGTGGTCCAGCGCGGTGCCCAGCGCGCGGACGCCCTCGGCGTTGCGCAGCGAGGTGGACACGCGTACGAAGTCGTCGCCTTCGCGCACGAACACGGTCGCCACGCCCCCGGTGGCGGAAGCGAAGCGGTCCACCGCCGATTCCTGCAGGTTGATCGCCTGCGTGCCCAGTCGCAGCGTCGGCACCTGGCGTTCGCCAACGGTAACCGGGGCGGCCGCATCCAGGCTGGCCTCGCCGTCGGGCAACAGCGCGCGGAAGGTGCCGGCCATGCGTTCGGTGCTGTCGCTGAGGCTGCGGTCGTACAGCTCGACCGAATCCCGCATCAACGCGGTGGACGACTGCAGGCCGGCCTGCACGCGCTGTTCGTAGCTGTGCGCAACCTGGCGGTAGATCAGCGCCGCCAGCAGGACGAAGGCAACGGCAGTGATCAGACCCATCAGCAGCGCGAGGCGCGCGCCGATGGAGGAAGAGAAAACGGTGGCGGCACGGGTCGTCATCGTTGGTACTCGGAAGGGAAAAAGTGTGGGATGTTCGTCACACTTCTTATCGGCACCCTTTTTGGTCCTCTTTACCTTTTCCGGGCTAGTCCTTTCGTACTAGGGCAAGACGCCAAGTCATTGTTTTTACTTGTATTGGATCGTGACAAGTCTTCACAAACCCCGAACTGCGTTCAGAAACGGGAGCGGCGGCCGAGAACGGAGCGCCGCGCGCGGACTGAAGGTCCCGAAGGCCAAGACCGCCTTGCCTCCGTCCTCCGCCCGCGGTGCGTTGTACACCTGCCAGCACCGCCGCCCCTTGGCAGCGGCCCATTCACGGCGCTAGACTAGGTGCATCGCGAGGCAACGCCCACGCGGTCTGCACCATCCGTGGGGCCATAGCTCAGCTGGGAGAGCGCGTCGTTCGCATCGACGAGGTCAGGAGTTCGATCCTCCTTGGCTCCACCAATATTCAGCCCGACCGGGCACTCGAAAGGCCGGAACACCTGCAAAAACAGGGCTTCCGGCCTTTTTCGTTGTACCGCCGAGGACGAGCCGGCACGTTGCAGCTGGTGAGACTGTGGGGGCATATTTTGGGGCACCTGCTCTCTGCCCCCAAAACCGATGCCCCCACTCTCCGATCTCGCGATTCGGCGCGCCAAACCGACAGGTAAAACCCAGAAGCTGTTCGACGGCGGCGGCCTCTACCTGGAGATCTCGCCCGCCGGCGGCCGCTGGTGGCGGATGAAGTACCGCTTCGGCGGCAAGGAGAAGCGCCTGGCGCTGGGGGTGTATCCCGAGGTCACGCTGGCCTTGGCGCGAAACCGGAGAGAAGATGCCCGGCGACTGCTGGCGCAAGGGACGGACCCGGGCCAGCAGAAGAAGGACGCGGCAGCGGCAAAGGCCGGTCTGGACGCCCTGACGTTCGAGTCCATCGGCCGGGAATGGATGAAGGGCCGGATCTGGGCGCCGTCGTACAGGATCAAGGTTGAGGCTTGGATGGAGAACGACGTGTTCCCGTGGATCGGTTCGCGCCAAGCCGCTGAGCTCGAGGCTCCGGACTTCCTGTCGATCGCACGGCGGATGGAGCGCCGCGGCGCCATCGAGTCTGGGCACCGAGTCATCCAGAACTGCGGCCAGATCATGCGCTATGCCATCGCCTCGGGCATCGCCAAACGCAACCCAGTTGCCGACCTGCGCGGCGCACTGCAGCCCAAGCCGAAACGCCATTACGCGGCTTTGGCCGAGCCGAAGGAACTGGCACCCCTGCTGCGGGCCATCTACGCCTACCAGGGCCGGCCGGTGACGCGCTGGGCACTGGCATTGGCCCCGCTCGTGTTCGTGAGGCCGGGGGAGTTGCGGCAGGCGGAATGGTCCGAGTTCGATCTGGACGCGGGCGTGTGGGTGATCCCTGCCGGCCGGATGAAGATGCGCGCCGAGCACATGGTTCCCCTGTCGCGGCAAGCGCTGGCGATCCTACGGGAGATCCGGCCGCTTACCTACCGGGAGCCTGCGGCGGGATCCATGGCGACGGCTGCTGGCCGATACGTCTTCTCCGGTCGCAACAGCGCCCACCGCCCGCTGAGCGAGAACACCGTGAACACGGCGCTTCGGCGAATGGGCTTCGAGAGTGACCAGATGACCGGGCACGGGTTCCGCGCCATCGCCCGCACCATCCTGGACGAGGTGCTGGGCTTCCGGCCGGACATCATCGAACACCAGCTGGCGCATGCCGTGCGAGATCCCAATGGCCGGGCCTACAATCGAACCACGCACCTGGAGGAACGCACGCGGATGATGCAGGAGTGGGCGGACTACCTGGACCGGCTGCGCACCGGGACCGTGGTGCAGCTGCGGCAGGACCAGGCCGCCTGATCTTCATCGCACGGCTGCAGGCGGATGGCGATCGAGGGGCTATAGCTCTCCCGGCAGCTTCAGCGCTTCGCTCAGCCGTCGCTCCTGCTGCAACTGAGTGGCCGAGCGCTTCGGCGGTGCTGGCTCGTCATCCTTCGCCGTCAGCTGCTGCACCGCCTGTCGCAGCGGCACCCCCTCCAGAATCCGGGCCGCACACCACCGCTCGGCGTAGCGCTTACCTTGGCTCACGCTCGCCGCGCTGACCCGCTTCTCCTGCCACAGCTTCCGACAGGCGAGGATCACTGTGATGCCGTCGGCACCTGGCTGGACATTGGCGATCTGCCGGCCGTTCCACCACAGGCACCAAGACTCGCCGAACTGCACCCAGCCCTGTGGCCGGGGGGCGGTCATGAATCCAGTTTGGTCGCAGGGCGGGCGCATGCCCGGAAGGATACGCCCGGGCGTCTCAGAGATTGCGACTTGGAAAAGACGGTGTCAGGCCAGATGCCCAGCCATCAGTGCACCAAGCTTTTCGACGTTTTCAGCCGAAGGCACACCGAGGTTCTGGGCGAACTGGCGTATCACCAAGACGTAGGAATCTTCCAACACATCTGCCTCAGACTTCGTGGCGTTGATCACGAACTTGGATCGCTCCGCCATGTCCAAGAAGATCTGACGGCACAGGGCCAGATTCTCTTCATTCTCGAAGTGGTTTGGCCTATCGCCCCGTGCCCTAATCCGCTCCAGACCGGTGGAGGGTTCAACGTCCAGCAAGAGCATCAGATGCGGACGCGGCGCGAATTCGTTGGCAGCCGCCAGCTGATCAACGGGAACGCCCGCAGCGCCCTGATAGGCGACCATAGAGGGGAAGTAGCGATCGAGGATCACTACTTCGCCACGGCGCAGCGCCGGCTCGATGAAATGCTCAACATGGTCGCGGCGGTCCGCCAAGAGGTACTCGACCTCTTCTTCGGGGCTTAATCGTCCGGATAGGGCAGACTGCCGAAGCTTCATACCCCAGTGACCGTTGGTCGGCTCTTTGCTTGTGGACACGGCAACGCCGGCTGCAATGAGCCGTTCCGTGAGGCCTTTTGCCAAGGTCGATTTGCCGGCTCCATCGATTCCCTCGATGGCAACCAGCAGGCCACCTGGGATGGTGATGCTCGTCATGCGGGGTAGTGTATCCAATTGCCCCGGCACCGCCAGAGGGGCCGCGATGCTACCCCGGGCAGCGGTTTCACAACAGTCTTGACAGGCTGCGTCGGCGGGGCGCGGCTCAGGCGCTCCCGGGTTGAGCGGCCAATGGCCCCGGGTCCGACAGGGATAGGTTGCGCCACTGCGGCCGGCGGGCCCACCGGGGAACGCAGCGCGGCGGCGTAGGCCTCAGCCTGTCCGGTTCGTCAGGGTGCACGTTGCGCGAAGGTCAGGGCCCGCAGCGGGGAGTATGGTTCGGCCATGTGCGGCCGATTCGTCCAGACCCCGATCCGAGACGCCGCCAGCCTGGGCTTCCCCCAGCTGGTGGGCGACCTGCTGTCCATGCCGGCCAGCTACAACCTGGCGCCGACCCAGCGCGCGGCCGTGGTGCTGGATCGGGGCGACGGCCTGCAGCTGCAGCGGCTGGCCTGGGGCCTGCTGCCCTTCTGGGCGAAGGCGAAGGGCCTGCAGGGGTCAACGATCAATGCCAGGATCGAGACGGTGGCCACCAAGCCGGCGTTCCGCAGCGCGTTCAAGGCGCGCCGGTGCCTGATTCCCATGGCGGGCTACTACGAGTGGTCGGTGAGCGCCGAGGACGGGAAGAAGGACCCTTGGTTCATCCACGCAGCGACGCCGCTCTGGGCGGCCGGCCTCTGGGAAGACACCAGTCCCCTACTCGACCCGGACAACCGTGGAACCTTCACCGTGATTACCGGCGACAGCAGCGGCGTGTCGGCCGACATCCACGACCGCATGCCGGTGTGGCTTGCACCCGGCCAGGCTGAGGAATGGATTGCCGCATCGCCCGACGATGCCATGGCGATGCTGCTGGCCAGCGAGCCGCCGGCGATGGAGGCCTATCGCGTCAGCCGCGCGGTGAACACGCCCCGCAACAACCGCGAGGAACTGCTCGAGCCGGTGGCCTGACATTCGGCCCATGGAGACGCGAATGGTTCTCGCACAGGCAACGGCCTATTTTCGGAGATACGCTGGTGTTGTTCGAAACACCACACAGGGAGAGCGTCATGCGCGCAGTGTTGATCACCACCATTATGGCTATCGCCGCCGCCGGCCCCGCTGCGGCCAACGATACTGGCGTCATCCATGGGCGAACCGTTGACCTGTACCAGGAAGAGTCGATCCCGGGCGAAAGCCTCGACGCATTCGTGGTACGCGTTGCGCCTCGCGCGATTGAAGCATCCAAGACCGCCCGCGCCGCGGTATGCGGCCAGATCGAGGGAATCGGCCCTTTCATGGTCCGGGTCAAGACCGACGGTTACATGGGTGCCTGCGATCTTCCGAAGACCCAGCAGCCCTACTTGTTGGTGAACGGGACCGCTGTCGACGCGCGCGAGAATCACTTCTCCCAAGAGAACTGGAAGCGCGCCGGATACCTGATCACGCCGTGGTCGGTGAAGCACCAGGACGGGGTCAGTAAGCGCCCTCGCAACGTCAGTAGTTTCTGATATCGCAGATCAGGGCAATCGCGCTAAGTGACCCGATGATGCCGCCGCCATAGGGGGGTGTGCCCTGCCCCTCATTGGTAAACGAGTTGATCGTGATTGCACGGCACTGAACCTCGCCGTTGTTGGTGGTCATGAATCCAGCGACCTGCACGGTCACCTGAAATAGCCAGAAGCTGCCGCCGCTGATAGGGCCGCCAGCAATGATCGTGCTCAGGGACGCATTTGCGAAGCCAACTGCGAAGCCTGACGTGATCGGCACGGGGTATGGCTGGCCTCCGGTGCCGACTGCAGTGTTGATCATGCTCAGCACTCGCATGTACTTGTAGCGCGAGTCGAACACCACCCTGCCGTTGTTTGGGTTTCGGATACGCATACCCTTCGTCGTTACAAAGGCCATCTGCGCAACGTCAGTCGTATCGAATACCCAATATTCAACATCCACCACCGGGCTGCTGGTAATCAACTGCCAGGTATACGTGCCCCCCACTTGATTCCTAGATCTCAGCCCCACGAATACACCGTTGCAGCGGATCATCAGCAACGGCTCGTTGCAGCCGGCTAGCTGGATCGTGGCTACGCCGGCGTTTGCCGCTGCACCGCTGGCACCGAATGCAGACGTTCGCACTACCCCCTTTTCGCGAAGACATAGATTTTCGTAGAGGGGATCTATTTGCACGAGGGAGCCGCCCTCGTTCCGGATACGTGCGCCGACAGCCACTCAATATCTCCCGTATGCCAGCGTGCCGCCGGAATAATATGTCGAGCCCGGATATGACCACGAGATGGTGTTAGTTCCATCGTTCACGGTGATGGCCGGCGATCCTGCCTCTCGCCCAGGAACGTTTGTCCCGGCGAAGTAGCAGAAGATAGGGTTGGTGCCGCTGGGCGGAACAACAACGGATCCACTGACACCAGGCGAGATGGCCACCCGCCCCATGATCCTGGGCAGCCGCGTGGTGATATCGACCAGGATGTTGCCGGAGGGGTCGCGCTGGCGGAATCCGATGGGCATTACAGCAGCTCCCCGAGTTCGACCAAAGCCACGTTGCCCGCGCTGTTCCAGAAGCGCAGCGCGCTGTCTGTCAGCTCCATGAATCCCCCATTCGCATTGACCCCGCGCATAGTCAGCGAGGCGTTCTTGTCCAGCTTCCACCGCGGCAAGCCGCCGGCACCCACGGCGGTTGACTGGATCACGTCCCCGATCATGGCGTTCTGGATCCAGCCGGTGCCGATCAGCGCCTGGCTGATGAAGGTCTGGCCGCCCTGAATCACGAAGGGCGACGTGACGCTGCCGTTCACCACGTTGATGACCGCGAACCGATCGGCCTGCACCAGGAACTGCGACTGGTAGGAGCCATCTGGCTGCTGCTCGACGCCCAGGCCCATGCCGGCCGCATAGATCTGGCCCCCAGCCGTCACTTGGGCTCGGATGGTGTACGTGGCGGTGACTTTTCCGTTCAAGGTCACCACCGACTGATTGACGGCCTGCACCGTGGCGTTCGTGCCGGCCAAGTTGGCGTTGGTGGTGTCCACCCTACTGCCAAGGGCCGTGTCTGCCGTGCTGCGCGCGACGGCCTCCGACTGCACCGCTGCATTCGTCTGCCCCAGCCCGGCCTGCACCTGATCCGTCCGAATGGCCTGCGCCAGATCGGCATTGGCGAACACGCTCTGGATGGTCATGGTGCCGGCGAACACATTGGTGCTGCCCGCGCCCCAGGTGGCGTCCCCTGCGCCCTTTGGCGAAATTTGCGCGGTAATGCCAGAGATCTGCTGCCCTTGGGCAGTAACGACGCCATCGATGTTGCTGATGTTCTGCTTGTTGAGGTTGACTTGGCTCACCACCGCTTCATAGGTAGCCATGCCGGCGCCGACATCCTGCCAATCGGCGCTGGGCGGCTCGCTGTTGCCAGCATTAGGCTTGGTCCAGCTGTAGGTGCGCCCGTTCCACACAACGGTCTGGCCCTGAGCGTAGATGCCATCCTCGCTCCAGAGCAGGGGCAAAAGCGGCTGAAGGCTGTCGATCGTTTCGATCTTCGACAGCAACTCCTGTCCCAAGGCGCTCTCGGTGATGCGGCCGGAGAAGTACTCGTCGTACTGGCCCTGATCGGTGCTGGCTTCACCCATAACCCTGGTCTCTGCGGGATACCAGGGGCCGATGTTCCCGCTGCGGTCGACCAACCGGCCCCAGAAGTAGAACCGGGAGCCAGCGGCCAGGCCGTTAATCTGGTGCCGGGCTTGCGGATAAGCGAAGTCGCCCAGCTTGATCGCCGCGGCGCGGTTCGGCGACGGCCCGTACCAGATCTCAGTGCGCTGGGTGTCGCTGGCGCCGGTCGGGAAGGCCCAAGCCAGCGCGATCGCGAAGACTTGGCTGGTGGTTGTGAGCGAGGTCAGCGCGGGCGGCGGCGTGGTCTTGCCTTGGATCAGCGTCAGCGCGCTCATGGCCGGGCTGGACACTGCGTTGAGAGCGTTCACTGCACGCACCCGGGCGAGATACTTGCCGGCGTAGATGCCGCGCACCTCGATGCTTGCCGCAGACACCCGCCCTGCCCTCACCCAGTCCAGGTCGTCACGGCGCCACTCCACGTCGTAGGCGATGGCCTTGTCCGCAGCGTCCCAGCCGATGGTCAGCACGTGCGTGGCAATGCCCTGGTCGATGACCGAATGCGAGGACAGCTGCACATTGGTCGGTGGCGGCTGAACGCTGGGCGGCACGATGCTGATGGGCGGTTGCTCCAGCTTCGTCCCGTCGTCGATGGCGGCAAACTTGCCTGGCACGTGCTTCAGTGCGGTGATCCGATAGGTGATGCCGTCCTCGGCGGTGATGGGGTTCTCGGCGATTCCCAGCACGCGGAACTGCTGCAAGGCGAGCTCGGCGCTTTCCGCGGCCCACACGGACTGCGACACGGGAATGGCCGACCACGGTGCGGTCACCTTTACGGTGCTACCGGAGATCGACTCAACGGTGCGGGCCTGGCTGAGTCCGGTGGGCAGCGTGGCGCGGAGGGTGTCGCCGGGGGCAATGGCCTCGGGCACCAGGTCCAGCACCAGCGTGTCGGCGGTGGCGCTCTTCACCCGGCCGCCGTTGCGACGGCCTGCACGCTTCGGGTCGCCGATGTTGATGATGTCGCCCGGCATGCACGCCAGCGAGTCCAGACCAACCACGAAAGTCACGGTCTCCGTTTCCAGGTTCTCGGTATACAAGATGTGGTTGCCCACTCGCTGTGCCTGGGACTTGGAATGGCAGCCGACGGCGATCACCTCGGTCTGCTGGATGCCGTAGCGCTGCACGCCTGGCAGGTACTGCACCGGCTCGACCTTCTGTCGACCGAAGTCGTCGGGGTCGGTCCAAGACACCAGCGCCACGGTGTGCCGGGTATTGCGGCCACTGCCTTCGTAGGTGAAACGACCGCCCATGACGTTGGACTGGTTGTACTCGAACTTGGGATCTGCCGGCATATCGGCCGACGCCATAACCAAGCCCGATGCGTAGAAGCTGATGCCGCGGAACATGGATGCCATGTCCTGCAGCACCTTGTAGGCATCGGCGCGGGTCTGCATGTAGAGGCTGCAGGTGAAGCGCGGCTCCATGCCGCCCTCCCCGTTGCTCACCAGCTGATCGCAGTACTGGGCGATCTGGTACAGCCTGTAGCGGTCCACCCAATCGGCGGGTATGCGGTGCCCCAGCCCGAAGCGGTCGTTGGTAACCATGTCGAAGAAGATCCACGCCGGGTTATTGGTCCAGCCCGGCTTGAACGTCCCGTCCCACACGCCGCTGTAGTTGCGGGTGATGGGGTCGTAATTGCTCGGCACCCGAACGATGCGGCCCCAGATGCGGTAAGAGCGCGTCGGGATGTTCTGGAATTGGCTCGCGTCTACCTCGATGGCGGCCAGTGCACAGTTCGGATACCGCAGCTTGACGTCGACCACCTCGGTCATCGACAACACGTTCACCGTGTCGGCTACCGTGCCGCTGTTGGCGTTGGGCGTCAGGCGGCGGATGCGCGCCTGCCAGGAAGTGCCCGTCGGCAGGTCAATGCGGTGGCTGCGCTCATACTGGGTGGTGGTCTTGCCAGTGAAGGCCGTGTTCAGCACCGTGTTGTACGGGCCGCCGTTGGTAGACAGATCGATGGCGTAGCTGATGCTGTAGCCGTTCGTGTCGCCGTTTTGGGTATTGATCTTTTGCAGGCCGGGCACCGCCAGACGCAGGCGCAGCGCGGACAGCTGGGAGCCGGTGGCAGAGCGCACGACAGGGCTTTCGCCGCGCAGCTCGACGTTGACCGCAATCTCGTTCTCGACGGATGGGAAGCCGGCGATATAGGTCTGGTCCTGTGTTCCCGATCGAGTCTCGATCCGCACCCCGTCGAAGTTCAAGGTGCCGTCGGCATTCTGGACGGGAACCTGGTCCAGGTAGATGGACTGGTTGCCCGCGACAAGGCCTCGAATCTCGCCCTCGCTGACCAAATCGAGGATGCGCGCACGCGCGATGGACCGCAGGCTGTCTGGGGTTTCAACCGGCTGACGGGCATTGCTGCCGCCCTTGCCGCCGGCGCCAACAAGATCACGACACGCCGTGGCCAGGGCCAGCTCTTTGGGCACGCCCAGCGCCATAGGCCAGTTCATTGCTGATCCTCCGCCAAGATGCCGCCGCTGATGACCGCAGAGCCAACCAGCATGCCCTTGCTGTCATGGCCGCCGTAGGCGACCGGCACAGGCCCGCCCTGAGCTTGGGTGTTGACCGTACCGTTCATGCTGTAGCTGGGCGCGTTCTCCGGGCTGTCCTTCGCACCGAGGCCTTTGGGTTGTGGCGACAGCATCTGCACTACGCCACCAATCGCCATGGCGACGCCCATCTGAACGAACCCAGCACCTGAGCCAGGAGCCACGATGTTCATCCAGACGCCCACGACGATCAGAACGACGCCGATGATGGTCTGCAGCACGCCGCCGCGCTTGGCGCCCACCAGCACCGGGGCAATGCGGATGACGTCCTGGCCGACCGGGTCGTGCAGCTGCTCGCGGCCCACGTTCTGCCGGCCGATGAACACGGCGAACTCCAGGCCCTTCTGCTTTGCGCTGGTCAGGAAGCCTTGGAAGCCCGGCACCAGGATGCACAGGGCCCGCACGGCCTCTGCGGGGCTGTTCACCACCAGCTGGAACTCGCGGCCGAACTCGCGGCCTAGCGGCCCGGAGAGGATTACGGTACGGAGACGATCAGTCATGGCTCACCGCCTTGTGCCGCACGACATAACAGGTGCGCTCGGCCCACATGCCACCGTAGGGCACGCGCTCGGACAGCCGGCCATGCAGGTGGTGCAGCATCTGGCCATCGCCCAGGTAGACGCCGGCGTGGTTGGGCACGGCCGCGCGGATCTGCATCAGGATCATGTCGCCGCGCTGCATGTCGCCCTCGATGGGCTGGAAGCCCTCAGCGCGCAGCCGGTCCATGCTGTAGAGCTGCTGGCCTTTCTCCCACCAGTCGTCGTCGCGCTCGTACTGGGACAGCACCACGCCCAGTTCCCGCGCGAAGAAGTCCTGCACCAGGGTGTAGCAGTCCAGCACGCCGTGCGCGAACTGGCGGCCCACCAGTGGCGCTTCGTAGCCGCACGGGTCGATGGTCTGCAGGTCCGGGCATTCCGGTGCCACGCCGTCGGCCTGGCCCACGCTGACGATGTGCCAGCGCAGGCCGCTGACCTCGCACATCACGCGGTCGGCGTCGGACGGCGTGGCCGCGGCGTTCGGGTGGCTGTGCACCAGCGCCAGCACCTCGCCCAGGTCTTCAGCAGCGGCATAGTCCTCTCCCGGCAGGCGGAAGTGCTCGCTGGGGGTTTCGGCCATGTTCCGGCACCGAACGTACTGCTCGCCGGCGGCAGCGGCCACCACCAGCCCGCAGCACTCGCGCGGGTATTCAGCCACGGCATGCGCCTGGATCGCTTCGAGGGTGCTCTGTTGCATGTCTTCGCCCATGAAAAAGCCCGCACGGGGCGGGCTGGGGTTGTTGGTTCGGCGATGTGAGTTGCAGGTCGTCAGGTGCGCAGCAGGCCGGCAGCCGGGAAGCCGCCATAGGGCAGCGGGTTGTCCGCACCGAAGCGCAGCTTGCAGCTCACCACACGCCCGCCGCACTGGTCCCGTGACGGGTCCGTGGTCGGGTTGTCATCAGCATCGGCCACGGCCGGCCCGGTGTAGCCGCAGTACGGCCCGCGATACCCACCGCGGATAATCCAGCCGCACATGCCGGCGATGATCTGCCTGCCCGGCAGCTGCTCACCGTTGAGGTCGATGGCGGTGGTCAGCTCGAACTCGATGGTTTCGAAGTCCTCCGACACCTTGCGCTCGATGAACCAGATCTCATCAGGGAAATGCTCGCCAGGATCCGCCGTCGGGTTGCCGTCCGTGAAGTTCGCCGCGTCCAAGTACTTCACCAGCGTCTGCCGGCGGATGATGCGCGCGCCGACCATGTCGTCGAACAGCATGCACAGCGCCCCGATGCGCCCGTCCAGGTTGCTGACGCGAAGCCGCGGGCTTGGCGGCTGGTCACTGGTGCGCTCAAAGCCGGTGGCCTCGATGGGCCAGGCGCCGTATTCCTGGCCCTGCCACCAGATCACCCCCGTCTGGAGGTGCTGGTGGAAGAACAGCTGGTCTGCACCGAAGCTGCTGGCGTCGAGCTCGTAGACCGTGATGCGGCCCCCGGGCTCAAGCTGCTGAACATCGGCGGTGATCACGCAGCACGGCCCTGCAGTTCCGCGATAGCGTCTTGGAGAGCTACTACGGTTGCTTCCAGGTTCCGGATACGGCGGCTCTTCTGCTGGTGGGCACGAACGCAGCGGGCCAGGGTCTGCATCATGTCGATGTTCATCGGCACATGATGCGTGCGCATCACCGTTACGGGCTCCCCTTCCGCGTCGAACATCGGAGTACCGTCCTCCGCCAACACAGGTTCTGGCCGCTCTTCGTCGTAATCGCCACCCACGGCGTTAGGCCAAACTGACTGCACGTTTTCCGCCAGCAGGCCAGCGACTGTGCCTTCGGGTCCACCAAACTCAGGCCGGTAGCGATAGGTGACCACAACCAGCCTATCCAGCTCTTCGCAGGCATCCCCGGCATATCCCTCCAGATAGTCCTTGACGTCGGCGGACGACGTGGGGTTGAACGATACGGCACTGACCTGGCCGTTACTCGCATTGACACTCAGGCGGTCACCAATCCCCGTGTACCACAAGCGTGAGATGGCACCGCTGCTGTACCAGTTCCAGACACGGGTGAAGTCGGTACGATCGACGAAGCCCAAGGTGGCACCGGCACCTGTCGCGGTCAAACTGGGCCCTTCCAAGGTAGATGCGAAGGCGGCCGGGGTAGCGAAGTTCAATGCAGAGCCACGAAGAGTGAGCGGTCGAAACGCCGTGTTATCGGCGTTGACTGCGTCCACCACGACCCTGCCGTCTGACCCCAGTTCACGTACGAAAAACTGGTCCTGGCCCGCAATAACCTGAACCCGGAAATTACCGGCGCTGACAGTCTGACTTCCTTGGAACGAATTGCCTCCAATCAGCTTCGCGAGCGCCCCCGTCCCGGCCCAGCCATAGATCTCGGCGAACATGGCATTGACCATTCCGAACGCGGTCGGTGCCGGTGTCCCGACTGGGGGATTTGTGTCGATTACTTGGCGTGCCATGTCGGCTCCTTAAGGCTGGAAGGTCTGTTCAAAGGTGGCGGTGACGGTGTGCACCAAGCCGGTCGGGAACGGCTCGCTGTGCGTGGGGCATTCGAAGAGCAGCAACCCACGAGGGCCCTGCCAGTAGAAGGAGCGGCCGACATGCGCATCGAGGAAGTCGATGATCTCGTTGATGCGCGCCTGCGAGCCGGTGAAGGTGAGCTGGTAGCTGCGAGTGCGCGGGTTGAGTCCATCGGGCGCCACCTGCCGATAGCCATCCCCAAACTGCACCCGGCGCACAGCAGCGTTGGCCGTGCCGCCGCCGGTGCTGGTCGGTTTCCAAATGAAGGTGTCGGTCATCGGCTGGCTCCCATCGCGTGGAGGGCGCCGCCAGGGCGCATGTCCTTCATCTGCAGCTCTCGGTACTTGCCCTCTACGAAACGACCCAGCTCCTGACCGAACTGCTGCATCAGCGAGGTATCGCCGTCGACGTCGGTGGTGCCATCACTGTTGACGATCACCTGGACGCTCACCTGCGTTACGCCGGACGCGCCGGCTCCAGCTGCGGCAGGCGCGGCGGGAATGACACGGCCGTCGTTGCCCGGGATGAGGTAGGTGCGACCGCTGCCGTCATCGAACAATTCTGGCTTGCCACCCTCGCCCACTTCGTAGAGCGTCGAGCCGCGTACCGGGCCGCCGTTGGCCCTGCCGCCGCCGAAGTTGCCGAGGTTGTTGCCGAACCCACCGATGGACCCAGCCCCGGCGCCGTTGCCGGTGTATGTGCCGCTCCCACCCCAAGCGCTGGCCACCGCATTGATGATGCCCACCGCGGCCTGTTTGGCTGCGATGCGTGCCAGGTCGGCCACGATGGAGTTGGCCAGGTCCTTGAACGACAGCTTCCCGGTCTGCGCGAACCGCACCCATGCGTCCTCCCATCCCGACAGCGCGGTGTTCATGACGCCGCTGGCGTTCTCCATGGCGTTGTTGGCGGCAAAGGCGTAGTCCTCCCACGCACGCCGCGCGCCGGCGCGCCAGTCGCCCAGCATCCCCAAGCGGGCCTCCTGGAACACACGCTCCTTGGCCAGCTCCTGGTCACGGAACGATGCCGCATTGGCAGCCATCAGATCCCACGTCTCCTTGTCCTTGGCGACGTCGCGGCTGCCCAGGCGCTTCAGCTCGTCCTGATACTCACGCTGGATGTCCAGCTGCCTGCGGAGCATGGCGACTGCGTCACCGCCTCGCCCCATGCCCATCAGGTCCAGCTCGTTGGAGCGGTCCCGGTTGCTGCTGGCCTGGTTGAGGACGGCTTGCTGCCGCGCCAGCGCTTCCGTGGCTTGCCGCTCCTTCTCGAACGCGGCCGCCTTCTGCCCCGAGGCCAGCAGCTGCTCCCGCTCGGCCACCAGCAGCGCCCGCGTGGAAGCGGTCATGGTGTTGGTCTTCTGGTCCAGCTCCTGCTTGATCTTGGCGGCCAGGCGCTCGCTCTCGGTCAGCTTGACGCCGGTGTCCAGCAGCTGCTCGTTGGCCTGGATCTGCCGTTGAGCGTTGGCGAGCATGGTCTGCGCCGCGTTGTCGTCTGCGTTGCGCTTGCCCACCCCTGCGGCGCGGTTGAACTGCTTGTCGACGTCGCCCTGGGCCTTGGCGATCAGCCGCTGCATGGACCCGTCGAAGTGCCGGGCGTCGTTGTCGGCAAGCCGGTTGTACTGGGCGATGATCTTCAGCCGGGCCGCTTCCTTCGCCGTGGCGCGGTCGAGGCCGGCCACCTGCGCATTGATGGCCTCGGCAGCGGACCGTTCCGCCGTGGCTCGTTCTTGGCTGACTGTAGCCAGGTCACGGGCGGTCTGCGGGTCCAAGCCGCCCTCATCGATGGCAGCCGGCATGGGGGGCAGGCCGCGAATGCGCGAGGAGACGCCGTTCAGCACGTCGGTGAGCGACGGCAGGCCCAGGTTCTTCACCAAGGTGCCGCCGGCGACGCCCAGCCCCAGCATGTCGCTCAGGCGCGGCAGGCGGGCCAGCACGCCCCATTCCCCGGCCAGGTCGTTGATCGCCCCGGTGACGTTGCCGATGGCGCTCCATGCACCGCCGATGTCGTCCTTCAGGTCGCGCCACCACTTCGACATGCCCGGCATCACCGCTTCGGTGCGGTTGGCCACATCGTCCAGATGCGTTGCGTAGATCTGAATCGCCTCGCTGGCCGCCTGCTGGGACCTGCCCTCTTCCTGGAGGGCGGTGATGCGCTGCAGCTGCGCCGCCGTGAGGAACCGCTCTGCGTCATTGAGCTTCAGCAGGCCCTCCACCGGATCCTTGGCGATGGCCTGGAAGGCGCTGACCGTCGCAGACGCAGCGCGCCCCGTAGACGCCTCCATGCGCGCAGCAGCGGCAGCGACCAGTTCGAACTGCTCACCGGCAAAGCGGCCGGCCTTCGCCGTCTCGGTGAGCGCCGACACAGCGCCGCCGCGCGATACGCCTTGAAGTCTGTCGATGCTGCTGGCCAGCGCTTCGAAGCCATCCACGCCGATCAAGGCACCCTGCCCGCTGAGGATCAGTTCCTTCTGGAAGTCGAACAGCTGCTCCTGGCTCTGCTTTGCGGCCAGCACCATGGCCGCCAAGGCAGCAGCCCCGAGAGTCAGCGGGTTGATCAGCCCCATCACGTAGCCACCCACGGCGCGGGCAGCCGGGCCGATGCCGCCGAACTGATCCTTCAGCTGGCCGCCCTGCTGGATCGCCACCATCCACGCAGGCTGGCCGCTGATCAGGCTGGTGGTGATGTCGGTCATCTGCATGGGGATCATGCGCAGGTTGTTCTGCAGCTGCTTGGCCGACTGCCCCATGCCGCTCTGCGCACCAGTGGCGTTGAGCACGGACGTGCGCATGGCGTCGATTTTGGTCTGGTACTGATCGAAGACCGCCGGGTTCACCAGCCCTGCCTTGTGCGCACGCTCCAGCCGCTCTTCCATGGCCGCCAGCCGGTTCAGGGCACCCACGGTGGGGTCGATCTGCCCCAGCAGCTGCTGCAGGTTGATCTTTTGAGCCTCGACCGCGGCAGCGGCCTGCCGGGCCTCATTGGCCGACCGGGCCTCGGCCTCCTGCAGGGCGCGCGCGCGGGCAGTCATGCGCTCCTGCTCGCTACCGGCCATGGCCATGACGCGGGCCTTGTGGTCGATGCCCAGGGCCGCGTCCCTTGCGGCCTCAGCCAGTGCGCGCTCGGACAGGTTCGCTGACTGATTGCTCTGGGTCCACGCCATAGCCTGCTGGGCCACCGCCTTGTAGCGGGCTTCCTGCTGGCCCAGCTGCTGCTCCAACTGCTGACTGGCGGTGGCCACCTGCGCCGTGGAGGCAGCTGCCGCGCTGCCGGCTGCACCGTAGGCCTGAACCTGCCCGGCGGTGCTGGCCAGCTTCCCATCCAGCGCCCCCAGTGAAGCCAGGATCTCGGTGTTGGTTCGGTTGAGCAGCTGCAGCTCACCAATGACCGCGCCGGTACCGGTGCCGATGCGGTCGAGGGCACCGCCGAGACGGTCCCCAAGCACGCTGGAGGAGCGCTCCACGGTCCGGGCCAGCGATTGGTAGTCCCGGTCCAGACGGTCAGCAGCACCACCGGCGCGATCGGCAGCCGCGGCGTTCTCGTCCAGTGCCTTCGTGCCTTCGACCAGGCCACTGCTGTCGACCTTGTAGCCAAGCTCGGCGATATCCATCTGGGGCTCCCGTTCTACTGCTGCTGTGCCCGCTCACGCGCGGCTTTCTGGTCTTCGCGCACCGCGCGGAGGTACTGGTCATCCATCGCCAGGAGCATCTGCACCTCCTCTGGCAGGAGGTCGATCTGCAGCAGGCGACTCCATTCGCCCACGTCAGCAAACGTCAACGCCTCCGGGCCGCTGTGTCGGCGGCCGGAGAGCTGCCAGAACCACTCCCAGACGTGGGTAATCGCGTCCGGGACCTGTAGGTCTGGGGACTTGGCATCGAAGCGCGCGTTGCGCTGGCGCCGGGTTTCGCCGTTGTCATCCGCCATGTCGTAGCGGACGGCGATATAGATGGCGTCAGCCGCCCTCTTCGTCAGGCCCGCGAAAGAACGCGGCCCGATCACTCAGGGCGATGTCGGCCTGTTCCGCTACCCAGGGCAGCTCCTTGAGCAGGGCGGTCAGGGTGTGCTGGTCAAACGCGGGTTTCTCGCCGTGGAAGGTCAGCTCCCCCTTCCACTCCCAGCCGCTGATGGATGCAGTGAGCATGCCCATGCGGGCGGCTTCCAGCTGCTCTGCCGTCACCTTGCCGCGGTAGGCCATCCGCTCGTTGGCGGACTTGCGAGCCGCTGCACGCACCTGCGGGTGGCTGTCGGGGAGCAGGAGCAGCACCAGCCCCACCTCCTCCTCGTTACCCGGGTGCAGGATTTCCAGGCGGCGCTCTGCCGCCACGATGTTGGTCAGTTCGGTCATGTCGTGATCCTTGATGCGATCCGAGAAGGAACCGGCGGGGAAGCTGTCGGATCAGGCAGCCTTTCAGGCGCGCGCCCTACCCCGCCGGTGTTCGGTTACGGGGTGACGGGAGCCGCCACCACCAGCGGGGGCTGGTTGAGGCCCAGGACGTAGGTGTTGAGCACGAAGTCCTCGTTGCGGCCGCCCGGGGTGTTCGGACCGGCCACCAGGCCGCGCAGGTACTCGATGGAGCCGTCCGCACGCTCGACCTTGAAGGCGTAGGCGTCCGGAACGTCGGGCGCACCAGCGGCGCGCATGGCGATCTGGCCCGGGTCGGTCAGGTCCTCGGCCACTTCCACCGGCGGGTCGCCGGCATTGGTGATGCCCTTGCCCTTCAGGGCCACCAGCGTGTCCCAAGTGTCGTAGGTGACGATGTTGGTGTTGATGCCGCGCTCACCGACGCTGCCGACCTTCTTCACCTGGACATAGGTCAGCGCGGCGAACTCGGCCTGGGTGAGGTCTTCGTTCTGGGGGGTAACGCAGATGAACAACTTGGAACCTGCGTTGGTCTTTGCTTCAGCGGCCATAGCCGTGGTCTCCTCGCGATGGGCGTAAAAAAACCCGCCACGGGGCGGGGTCGTTGGAAAAGCAAAAGGCCCGCTGGTGGGCGGGCCTCGTGGATGGATTTCTAGCTACTCAGTGGTCGACCGTATGCCCGTTGGCAACGCGGTCACAGCGTGGGCAGGGGCCGAAGTAGAACGGAATCTGTTCCGGCAAGGTCCACCCGCAACGCCGGCACTCGCGTGGCGCCTTCACCGTGAACTGGATGCTGGGCAGTTCGCCGCCGTCGTGAACGCGGTGATCCGACTCAGTCATTTCGATGGCGCCAGCTTCGCCGCCACCAGCTTCAACGCCTCGGCAGGCTTGAACCCTGCCCGAAGGTATTCCTCATACTCGTTGCGGACCCAGATGGCCTGCTCCTTGTTGAACTCGTACATCAGGCTGCGGGAGGCCTTCATGCGGTCGACGGAATCGCGAAGCTCTTTCAGCGCTCCCTCGCTGAGGGGGCCATCGCTTCGGACCAGGTGCAGGTTGGGCGTCTTGGGGCTCATGGGCCGGAGTCTACCCCGAAACGAAACCCCTCCACCGGATGGTGACCGGGTGCATGACCCGCTCCGGATCCTGAATGATGCTGCTGGTGGAGGGCCGCTCGTAGACAGCCATGCCGGCGAAGCGGGTGCCCTTGGCGAACGCGGCGATGATGGCGTCCGTGATGGGCGTGCCCACCATGATCCCCTTCCCCGGCCGGTAGCAGGCTGCCAGCTGGCCGAAGCCCTGCATCAGGGACGGGCCGTCGTCGGCCAGGCCGTAGTTCTGGGTCCGGTTGGGGAACCACTGGAACTCTAACCACCTGGCATCCTTGCCGGTCGGCGGGGTGAACCCGATTCCGGGGTACGAGCAAGGCAGTCCCTGCGCCGCCGCGAATGCGGTGACCATCTTCGTGAAGGCGTCGTAGATCTCGGTGTCGTTCATCGCATCCGGCTCCTGATCTCGGCGGTGACCTCGGCCACGATGAAGTCCCAGCGCTGGGCTGCCGCCCTGGCAAAGCCCTTGCCGGCCTGCGCATAGGTCCTGCCCTTGCTGTCCTCGCCGTAGAACCCGTGCTCCATGCGCATGGCGTACTTCGCGGTCCACCCGGCCCATACCGTCTGGCCCAGGTCCATGCTTGCGAACACCAGCGGCGGATCCGTCGCGCCACCGGTGGGCATGCCCTCCAGCGAAGCCGCAACCGAGTTTCGCAGGAAGCCGGTGTCCACTGGCATGCGGCCTCCCATACCCTCCGGCGTGTTGGCCTCCTCGATCAGCCGCTGCGACGATTCGCGGAACACAGCCAACTGCATGCCCTTGGCCTTCTCGGCGAAGGCACGGACCTGGCTGCCAAACTTATTGGCCACGCTGTACCTCCGCTGCCATGTCCACCCGGTAGGTCTTCGTGCACCGGCAGCCGATGGTTTCTTCCGCCGGCGCACCGAGCGCCGTGTCGCCCGGGAACCTCATCAGCGCACCGCCCGGCGTCTGGAACGGCTCGCCGAACCGTCGCTTCTGGCCGTTCATGGCCTTGTGGCTATGCCGCGTGCGGTCATCGCCGGTGGCAGACCACCCGCAGGTGACGTTCTCGGGCGCCAAGCGGCCCGATTCGATCTGCTGCCGGTACGCCTCATCGCGGCCGGCGTTCATTGCCGTCAGCGATTCGGTCCTGGCGATCATTTCGCCGCGCAGCGACAGCAAGCGGTCGGCGTAGCGGCCGGCAATCTTCTCGATGTCCGCCGCCGCCACCGGCTTGCTGCCCGCGATCGCGCGCTTGACGATACCGTCCAGGCGCTTGTCCCGGCGCTGCCGGTCGAAGTACGCCGCCATCTGCTTGGGATCGCCGCTGGCCAGCTGCTGCCGCACGTTGGCAACGTACTGCGCCTGCTGTGACGTCAGGCCCACCACCCCGCCGGCGCGACGTCCGGTTTCGCCTACCCGGCCGACGAGCTCCAGCGCGCTCTGGCGCGGATTCTGTCCGGCAGCCATGCCGCGCACCAGGTGCTGCCTCACCATCTGCCGCTGGTCCTCCACGATCCCAACGATCAGGCGCGACGAGTTCTCCTGCAACCAGCCCTCAGCGCCGCGGTTGCGCAGGTCGAACCGGAACCGAAGCGTCGGCGTCTCGACGGCGGGGTTGTAGCCCCCGCGAACCTGCTGCCGCATCGAGAGCCGCGGTAGCTCCTTGATGCCTGCATCGCCACCAGCGACGAAGGCCTGCCGCACCGATTCCGCCATCGGCGAGAAAGCTTCCGAATCGAAGCCCAACGCTTCCAGCACCCTGTCGACCTGGCCAGCGCGCAGCAGCTCTGCCAGATGATCAACCTGAGCCTGGTTCCGCATGCCCGCGACAGCCTGCTCAAAGGAACGGCGGATAGCCGGCTCCAGGCGACGCGCCAGCAATTCCAGCTCGCGTGGGGTGAGGTAGTCCATCAGCGGCGGGCGTGGAATTCGTAGAGCAGAACCTGGCCACCTGGCGAGAGTGGCTGCAGGTCGATGAAGTGGAACGTCTCGCCTCCCAGCATGATCCGATCATCCTTGCTGGGCGCGATGTCGACCGCCGTGGAGATCAGACCCAGCTTGTCGCCCTGCAGCACCAGCGTGGCGTCGCGGTCGGTCAGGCTGTACTCGATCTCGACCACCTTGCAATCGTGTTGCGTGGAAGGGCCAGGCTGTGGGTTGTGCGGCGGCCCCGTAGGCGCTCCATCCCGCTCGAGCTGGGTGGCGTACCCGTAGCGCGCAATCAGCCGCTCGGCGGTGGCCTGCATGCGGTTGTAGAACCGGCTCATACGACGCGCACCGCCGGGCCGACCGCAGGCGTGCGCAACAGCGGCGCCAAGATCTCATCAATCACTGGAATCACCGGTCGGTTCGGCAACTGGCCAGCCACCGCCGCATCGGCATATGTCACCTCGATGGGACCGACCTTCTCCCGGGTGACCGCCTCGCTGGAAATGAAGTCCGGCGACAGGCTGCCAGGGCTGGCCAGCTCGCGCAGCGCCGCCTCATACGTGGCCCGCTCCACCTCTTCCGGAATCTCGTCGGGCTGGATTGGGTCGCCGTCGTAATCCGAAGCACCGGTGCGGGGCCATTCGTTCGGTTGGCCCCGCCCGGCAGTACGCACGCCAGGGAACATCGACGACCAGCGGCCGGATGCCAGCAGCACCCGGTACCGGCCATCGATGTAGTCCGTGGCGCGGATCAGCGCGCCGGTGCGGGCCTCATCACTGCCCGCTGCCCAAGCCGCGTTGCCGCGCGCCTCGTGATAGCTGTCCGCGCCCTCCAGCGTGCCGTACATGGTCAGCCCTCGCCCTTCTTGGCTTCGGCGGCCGCAATGGCTTCCTGCAGCTTCGGAACGCCCCAGGTTGCCTTGGCGGCGATGCCGAGCGCCTTCGCACGGGCGATCAATGCATCCTTGACCGCCGCGGCATCCGGCTTCTGGCTACCGGTGGTGGGTGGGGTGCTGGTGGTGCCCTCGCCCTTCTTGGCTTCGGCCTCAATCGTCAGCTGCTGCACCGACGCGGCCAGCAGGGCCTCACGGGCCTCGCTGTCCAGGTTGTTCCAGTCCTCGATGGACAGGCCCGATGCCGAATGCGCGTGCTGGACGATATGCCCGAGCGGAACCGTGGTGTCGTCGACCAGCTGAACGTGCGAGGGCAGAAGGTCCGACCCGACCAGGGAAGGTGCAGCCGGCAGCGGCGAAGTGGCCGCGGATGCGCCGCCCACGGAGATGATTTTCCCGTCCAGCCAGCCCTTGACGACCGCGTTGTTCTTGACGCTGTCCCAGGTCGCAACGGGCGTGGGCACGCCGGGCGGCAGCACAGTACCGTCGGGCAGGCCGATGGGGCCCTTGTGGTGATTGGTGATCTTCATGCTTCGCTCCAGTGAGGCCCCGGCACATGGCCGGGGCCATTGCGATCAGATGCCGTCCAGGTAGACGACTTCCTTCGGCAGGCGAACGTCCAGGCCACCAAGGCGCATCACGCCCGGGATGTCCCACCGCAGCGGGCCGCTCTGGTAAGCCGGCAGGAACCGGTGCGGCATCGGCATGTGCAGCTTCAGCACCTGAGGATCGTTGCGGTAGGCGACCAGGCGGGGCACGCCACCCACGCCAGCGGTGTCCAGACCACGCTGGCCGCGTACCGTCAGCTGCTGGCCGGTCTGCACGGTGTAGACGTTGTTGGCCAGGAACCACTGCAGGATGGTCATGTCACTGTTTTCGCTCATCTTGCGAGTGGCGATCAGCAGATAGCGCGACCACGGCAGCAACAGGCGATCCGCGATCGACGCGGTGTTGGTGCCATTGAACACGTTCAACAGGGACTGGTTCATGTCCGCCGTGATCTCGTCCGCAGTAGCGTTCGCCCAGTCGCCAGTCGGAGCCGCTACCGGGGTAACACCGGCCGCGTTGAAGAGGCCGGTGAAACCCTTGTTGGCATCGCCAAGGAGGGCGACGCGATCCACCATTTCTTCCGACGCACGGCGCGCAGCAGCAGCGTCTTCGGTGGACAGGTTGATGCCCAGCCTCTGAGCACGGCCGATCTCCTCCCAGCCGTAGCCGTAGCCGATGCCGGCGGTGTAGACAGGCGTCTCGAACTTCGAGCGCACCGTCCCAGCCTTGGGGATATCGTCGGCGTTGCCGTTGATCCAGTCAGCCTTGCCGTACTGATCCTGCGAGAAGTAAGTCACCGAGGTGGCGAACTCGCTGCCCGAGGTATCCACCGGCACCAGCGAGCGGTACTGGATGTCGGGGTAGACGGTGCGGTAGATGCCCGGCTCGATGATCGAGGCCTGGGCGATCACGAAGCCCAGCGCTGCCTGGGCGTCGATCAGGGGAATTGCTCCATTCATGGCGTTGGCTCCTTAGCCGAGACGAACGACGGCCAACTGGCCGGCGGCGGTGGTGCTGGTGTCCCAGCTGGCACCGGGGATTGCGGTGTTCCCGGTGGAAACGTTGGTGAAGGCGCCCGCGGCGGTGAGGTACACCGCGTCGCGCGCCGCAACGGCGACGGAGGCGACCACCCAGATGTCGCCCTTGGTGCGGATACGGCCCGACTCGCCGACGCCGAAGGCATCCGCGGCCCGGCCGGTGACCTGGCCGGCAGTGACCGTGAGGCCCGAGGCGGACCGGTCAAGCAGCGCGATGCCGACATACTTGCCGCCAGCGAACAGCTTCGCCGCCTTGTCGGTGGCGCCCTGTTCCACCGCCTTGCCGAAGGCCACCGCCGCGCCCTCGATGGTGCGTGAGATGTCGGTGGCGGGAAGCATCGTCGCCGGTGCACCAGCGATGGCGACGGGCTGGATGTCCGGATAGTTGGTCTGCAGTGCCATGGCTTAGTTCTCCTTCTGGCCAGCGGTGCGGTAGTCCAGACCCGCTACGGACGCGGCGTAGCCGTTGTCCTGGACGGGCTGGCAATGGATGGCCCGGTCGCCGAGGGCGACAACGACCGGATCGCGGGGCTTTGCGCCGTCGGCCAGGATGTCGAAGCGCGCTTCGATGTAGGCCTCCGGCTTGCCGGCCACTGCGGCATCGCCGAGCTTGCCGACGACGGCCGCCTTGCGGACTTCCGCGTCGCTCTTGCCGGTGTAGTCGGTGTCATGGATGGCCTTGGCCTTGCCGATCAGGTCGCCGCGGGCCTGCACGCGCTGGTCCAGCGCTGCATCGCTGAGGACCTGGCCCTTCAGCGAATCGATTTCCGCGTCGCGCTTGGCGATGTCGGCGTCCTTGGCCGCGATCACCGCCTGGTGATTGGCATCAGCGGTGCCCGCGGCGGTCTGCGCATCCTTCAGCTGCTGCTGCAGCTTGCTGATGGCCTGGGCGCCGGCGTCGTTGGTGACGACGGACAGCCCATCGACCAAGATGGTCTTGTCGCTCATGTGGTTCTCCTGGGGTTGTGGATGGGCGCTTGGATCCGGAGCACCGGGGGTGCGCCCATCCCCGATGCGAAACTGAGAGCCGGCCCTGCCGCGCTGGACAAGGGCCAGATGGTTGTTGCGAATGTTTCGCTGGACCGCGTCGTAGGGTTCACCTTCCGGCGTCACCCCATCGGTCCAATCGATCTCCGAGGAGTAGCCCTGCGACAGCTCGCGCTTGCCGGCCTCGTAGTCCGCGATCGCGTCCTGATCCATCAGCACCAGCGGAACACGCACTCGGTTCTTGTCGTGCACGACCTCGTCGCCGGTCTGGCCAACGGCATACTTTTTCCAGTTCTGCGCGTTCACCTGTTCCGGCGGGTGGTCGTTGGTCATCGGCCGGTGCGCGAAGCTACGCAGCGTTGCATCGGAGAACACCTCCTCCGGTGGCCGGTAGACCCGCACGTTCAACAGTTCAGGCCGCCCCAGCTCCTCTCCCAGGTAGGTCTGGATGCCGGTCCGCGCCACGTATGCATCGGCCACAAGGTAGCCGTCCACGGTGCGGCGGGGCGCCGACACCGAGACGTGATCGATTAGGTACATGGGGTCAGTCCTCTCGGATCTCTTCGAAGATTTCCGGGCCCAGCACGATGCGGCCGCGGTACGGCTCGACCTTCAGCAGGTCGACAGGAGCCTTGGTGAGGCTGATGTGCGGGGTGAATTCCGGGTAGTCGTGCGAGCCGCCGGCCCGGATGATGCTTTCGTGGCGCCACGACAGCGCTGACGAAGCGAACAGGATCACCGCAGACATGCCGCCCAGCGGCTCTACGGCGCGCGGGCCACCTTCAGGGATCACCACCCGGTCCTTCCCGTCGTTGCCCCAGTCGCTCGCGTTACCTGCCTTGATCCAGTCGAAGGCCTGGCGCGAATAGGCGACGGTCACGTGCAGGTCGTCGACCAGATCCGTGATTCCCTGACCGCGCGCCCAAGCCTCGATTTCTTCTGTATTGATCACCTTACGGCTTACGTACAGGGACCGAGGCTGGGCGTCGACCACGGTTGCTGTTGCCGTCGCCGCGCTCTCCTCCCCGTCGATCTCATCGCTCTCGCCATCCGGGTTGGCCTGGCCGTACTCCACCATCTCCGCTTCCAAGCCTGGCGCGACGCCAGCCTCGGTGAGCATGTTCACCGCCACCACCGACATCACGTCGTCGGGAATGAGGCGGGTGTCGGCGATGGTCTTGATGGTGTCAGCCGTGGTCTTGCCGATGGTGGCGCGCTCGGTGTCAGTGGTCTGCCACAGGCTGCGCCAGTTGTAGAACACCTCCTTCGGCCGGCTTCCCAGCGCCGAACGGATCAGGCACTCATCGAGCACCTGCAGCGCCGGCGCCAGCACCAGCTCCTGGCTGGAGCTGATCCGGTCGTAGTAGTTCCGCAAATCGCTTTCGCCGCTCGCATTCATGCCGCCGGGCGACTGGCCCAGGAGCCGGGTCATCGGGATATCCGAGGCGCCGGCGGTCAGCTGCATGAAGGCCATCAGCAGTTCGGTGAGGCCCCCGAACTGTGCTTGCTTCTGCTCGTAGGATTCCTCGGCATCCAGCAGCAGCGCACCGTTGATGCCCTTGGCCATCATGGCCAGCTGCATCCTGCTCAGCATCTGCGCTTCGTAGGCCGGGTCGGACAGCATCGACATGAAGTTCGGGATCTTGATAACGTCGACCTTCGCTTCGAATACCAGTGAAGCAATGTTGCCGGCCGTGCTGTCGGCGTCCTTGATGGCCTTGCTGATCGCCAGCAGCACCGAATCGCCCCATCCGTCACCAGTGTCCAGCTCCGGATCCGGCTTCGTGGCGCCCTGCAGGATCACCAGCCGGCTTGGATGGATCCGCAGCTGCCCGGCAGTGCCACTGCTGAGGTTGTAGTACGCGGGCCGGCCGTAGCCTGGTGATTCGGGGTCACGGTCCAGCTCTCCTGCCTGCAGCACCCGCTTGGACAGCACGTTGATGTGCTTGATGCCGCCCTTGCCCACCGATTCCGGGTTCAGGGGCTTCAGCGGGTCGGACTGCCCCGTACCGATGTAGAGAGCAGCACCGCCGGCGAGACGTGCGCGCGTAAGCGCTTCGAGCATCTTCTGCTGGAGGCCGAGTCGCTTTTCCTCTGCCTCGATGGCTGAGATCTCGGCCTGGTCAGCGCTCCAGCCGCGCCACTTGCGGCAGCTGTCCATTGCAGGGATATCGATGACCTTCCGCGCCAGCCAGGTGCCGCGGTAGGCATTGTTTGCGTCTGCCTCCGTCAGGAGCGGCAGGCCGTAGAACGAGGAAGCCGCCTTGTCGCGAGGCGTGCCCAGGTTGGCAACCAGGTTGACGAGGCCGTCCCTGATCTGTGCGATTTTGCCCATCAGAGTGCGTTCCCGAGATTGTAGGTGCTGCCGGTGACGAGCTCGGCGAATGCGCCCGAGAGCCCGTCCACCTGGTCATCGTGTTTAGCGTTGGGGAACTCAGCGATCTCGTCCAAGAACGCCGCCACCCATGGGCCATTCACCAGCTTGATATTTCCGGCCTCGGCCTGAGCCTCAACCGGGGTCGCCCGGACCTCCTTCGATCCGGATTCCAGCACCGCCTTGACGTCCCACCCCGCCAGCAGCTTCACCTGGTGTGCGGCGTTGCTCTTGCCGGCGGCGCCAGGGTCCTGCGGGATTCGCACCTTGATGGCCTTGCCATCCTGCAGCGCGGTGTTTTTCAGCATCCGCTCCACGCCGGCGGGCGACACCTGGTCGCGTACGACGTCGAGCACGTAGTAAGTGCCAGCGGCTTCCCCCAGCAGCAGACCGACGGTGTAGTCCGGATCGCTGCTGGTTTTCTCCTTTGGGTCGGTGGCAGCGAAGTCCCAGCGCCGAACCTTCCGTGCCGACGCGATCGCCGGTGCTGCCTCCACCACCTCGAACCACTCCCGCTTGAACCGGCCACCGTCGCGCGGCGTCGGGCGCTGCTGGTACTGGCCGGCGTACGCATAGCTGCCCTTCGCGCGCTTCAGCCTGTCGACCTCGGCGCGCGGGAAGCGCTCCGGGAACAGCAGCTCGCCGTCCTCCGTGCGCGGGTCTTGGAAGAACAGCTCCCCGTCGACATACGTACGGCACGGGCCGCCTGACTTCTTGCCGTCCTTGTCGACCCGCTCCGCCTCGAACTCCATCGGCAGGTTCAGGTGCACGAAGCCCAAGTCCAGCTCCATGGCCACCGCTGCGACGTCCTGCTGGTGCAGGCGCTGCATGATGATCACCATCGCCGACGACGTGATGTCGTTGAGGCGGTCGGTGATGCCCTCCCGGAAGATCCGAACGGCGGTCTTGCGCTCGGCGTCGCTCTCGGCCGTCTCGGTCGAATGCGGGTCGTCCACCTTCACCCGGTCGCCGCGGCCACCGGTCATCGAACTGAACGGTCTGGCCTCGCTGAAGCCGTTGCCGGTGTTCTCGAACTTCCCCTTTGCGTTCTGGTCGCCGCGCAGCTTCATCGGCCATGCGGCCTGGTACTGGTCGCTCTCGATGAGGCGCCGCAGTTTCAGATTGTCGCGCAGCACGTTGGGCTGGCTGTAGGAGGTGGCCAGCATCTGCAGGTCCGGGCGACCAACCGGCCCCCATTCCCACGCCGTCCAGAACACCATCAACAGCGACTTCATCATGCCCGGAGGCACTGTCATCAGTAGGAACTGGATGCGGCCCTCAGTGACTGCCTCCAGGTGCTTGCACATGGCCCGCAGCGCCCATCCGAACTTCAGCGGCCTGACCGGCTCCAGCACGTGCCAGTGCTCAAGTATGAAGCCCTCCAGCGACTGCGACCGGGCCCGGATGCCCTCAACGTTCTCGGCGATGCGCGCCCGCTCTCGCTCAGTCGCTCGCCTCGCCCGCTCCGCCCGGATCTCCGCCAACGTCGGCAAGCGGACCGAGGATCTGTTCAAGGCGGTCGAGTTCTTCATCCGAGATGTTGGTCAGGTCGTAGGTGCCGATCGCGCCGGTATGGCGGTGCTTCTCCACCAGCAGGCCGGCCAGCTTCCCCTTGCCCATCGTGGCGGTGACCGCCGCGCTGGCCTGCCCCTCCTTCAGCGCCAGCTTCCGGGCCTGTTCCAGCTCGGCCATCAGGCTGTCGACGGTCACCTCGGCCTTCTTGGCCACCTTCCGCTGGCCGGCGCGCACCGCTGCCTGGATGCGCGGCTCGGTCAGGAGCCGCGAGCCCTGCTGCTTGGCGGTCTTGTCGCTGTACCCGGCGCGAATGGCCGCCTGGGTGCCGTTGTGGTCCTGCAGGTATTCCTGGACGAACCGCTGCTGTTTGGGGGTCAGCGGCGGCGTCGGGGCGGGCTTCGGCTTGGCCATAGTCGGGGCGGAAATCCTGCAAGTGGAACGGAGTTGGGACGCCTTGGAACATTGGACCCACGCCAGCGGCAACCGCGGAAGTGGAGCCGGTGGCGTGGGTTAGAGACCCTTTCGGCGAGCGCGCAACCGTTTCGGTACACGTACAGCTGAGAAGCGACCCGCAGGCGTTGCGGTTACCAGTAAACCCACAAGAGGAAACAGTCCCACCATGGAAAGCATCATGACCCCAGAGTTATTCCAGAGCCTCATCGGGCTAGCCTTCGCGGCTCTGCTACGGAGCGTCCTTCGCCGCGTCCTGAGCCCGGGAACCGCTAGCCGTTGTACCCAAATCGACGTGGCGGTCAGCATCGATCACGGCTTGGCAGGCACGGACGTGGTCGTCCGCGTCTCGTCCGATTTGAACAAGAGCTCCCGCGACCTCTGCTCGTAGTTGGGCTGCCTGGTCACGTTCGACGGCGCCGGCGGCGGCTTGGGACAGGCGAGCGGTATTGCAGGTGGCGAGGTCGTCGCGCAGCTGGAGGCTGCCATCGCGCACGCCAGCAGCAACAGCAGCAGGGACGGCCGTGGCCGCGGTGCGGTCTTCTTCATGCTTGGCTCCGATGGTGGCCAGCGCCTCGGCCTGGCTGTGCTCGACTGCACGGGTCTGGGTGAGCTGCTGGACCTGCCCAGCGCTGGTGCTTGCCTCCTGCCGGGCTTCGCCGGTCTCGGCGCGGTCGCCGCGCCAGGCGCAGCCAGCGCCGAAAGCAGCGGCAGACCAGCCGATGAAGGCCAGCACCGCGATGGTTGCCCGGTTCATCCCGTCACCATGTGCAACCAGGGCTTGATCAAGCCCCACAGCAGAGGGACCAGCCAGAAGAGGATGCCCATCAAGGCCGCACCCGCAATCATCGCCAGGACGATGCCGCCGATGAACCTATTGCCATTTCCGCCGTACATATCAGGCTCCAGAACCCCTGCGGGTCATGCCGAAGAAGTAGCCGATCACCATGCCGGTGGCGTTGTTCAAGCCGCCGATCAGCATGCCGAATGAATCCTTGTTTTCGGGCGGGATAGCCACCGCGATGAGTGCGGCCATGGCCATGCCGAGAAGGAACAGCACCAGGACGGCGATGCCCACCCGGGCCGCGCCGACGTTTCGAGTTGCGAAGGTCATGCGGCACCTGCCAGTGCGTGGATTTCCTCCAGCGCCCAGTGGTACAGGGGCTGGTCTGTGACGGTCACCCGGGTGAGACGCTTGCCGCGCACCTCTTTGATCGCGACCTGTGTGGACTGCTGGACCGCCAGCAGCACGAAGGCAATCCGCTGTTTGGTCGGGTCCGGCTCCTGCAGCACCGCCAGCGCGTCGCTCACCATCTCGCGTATGGCGGTCAGCAGTTCAGCGGTCGGGTTCTTTGCCTTCCGACTCTCCAGCACCACCAGCACGCCCTGCAGCTGGCTGACAGGCGACAGCCGCGGCTTCTTCTTTGCGGCGGTCATGCGATGCCGAACAGCTTCTTGGCCTGCGCCAGCTTGATCGCCCGGTCGGCCAGGCCGTTGAGGCCGCCGTTCACCTTGCGGGTGCTGCCGCGCAGGTCGTCCCGCCGCGCCGGCTCGCCGCAGCCGCGCCACACCCAGTACCAGCCTGCCGCCAGCGCCGCGTCGGGCAGCTTTTCCAGCATGCTGGGGTCGCGTACCACTCGGTCGTCGCCGTAAATGGCCTGCGAGTAGGCCGTCACGTTCGCCCGTCCAGTCAGGTGGATGAGGCTGAGGCCAGAGAACCGCGCTCCGTCGCCGGGCTGCGTGTTCCCGAGTTTCGCGGCGCCCCAGGCACCGCCGTAGATGGCCTCGGCGATCGCATTGCGCCCGCCGGCGACGATGGCCTTTGCCTGCGCCAGCGTCGTCAGGCCGTTGCGGCCCGGGAAGACCTCCAGCAGCCTCGCGGCGCTGTAGCCGAGGTTCTCCCGCACACGGCTGAAGCCCTGCGACTCGACCGCCATGTGCGCCAGGAAGTGGGACTTTTCCAGCGCCGACACGATGCCGAATCGGATGCAGACGTCTTCCAGCGGCTGCGCGTACATGCCGGCGCCCATGGCGGCCGCGACTGTTTCAGTGCTCACCATGGTGTCTCCGTGGTTGGTAGCAGCGGCCCGATTCGAACGGGCGACCTCCGGGTTATGAGCCCGGCGAGATGCCTCTTCTCCACGCTGCAAAAGGTGCCCGCCCCGCTACCGGCTGGTGCGAATTGACATGGTTGGTCCGGGGGGCCGCGGGCGTAGAAGGCCGATCACCACCGCTGGATAGGCACCTTGGCTGGGGTCATGGACCCAGCCGCTCTCCGCCCCGGAGTAGGTGCCGGCCCTTGTCGCCTCTCGGCGAGGTGTTCAGGCCTGGTCGCTCGGTGGTCAATCGGTGTTGGGGGTCAGGAACGCAGAAGCCCCGGCTTTTGGCCAGGGCTTCGGGGACAATTCTTGACAGTTGCAGAATCAGACCATTCTATGACGTCACTTGTCAACGCTTTTGTTGGATCGTCGCCAGGACCTGGTTGTGCAGAACCAATGGATCCATCGAGGTTGATAGAACCGTAGAGCAATAAGGGCAGTTGAACGTCACGCCAGCGAAAGTTCTGCCTCCGCTGCGGACCTCGATGGCATCGGTATTCACATGCATAACCAGCTTCTCGCACTTTGGACACTTGCCTCGCATACCGGTCACTCCTTTGGGCGGAGTCCTGAGTCTATGCGGCAAGCCGGCCCTGAAACCAGTGCATCGCCTTTTGCAGTTCGTACCGATATTGCCTCAATGTCAAAGTCCCACCGTACTGCTCAGCCACCATCCGCGCCTTCACCGCCTGGCTGGCCGAAACAGTGAACTCCGTGCGGAGGATCAGCGCACGCATCGGGTACTGCCGCGCCATCGATGCCAGCGCCCGATCAACCCAGCGCAGCTCGTCAGGCGTACCCATATCCACCGCGATCTCCGCGTTGTCGTGCGGCTTGTCAGCATCATTGGCCGCGCGCACCGGGTCGACGGCCCAGGTCGGCAGCATCTGCATGCCCTGCACCCCGGAGCGCGCGGCCATGAAGCGGCGGCGGGATTCCCCGTCGCGCCCCACCAGGTCCTGCATCGCCCGCTCCCGGGTCAGCGGGGCGTGGTCGCGAACCTTGTCCAGCACGTGCACGCTCCGGTCGGCGCGGCTCAGCGCGAAACGGTTCACCTGGGCGTGGCCCCAGCGGCGGAGTTGCTCGGTCAGCGGATCGTTATTGCGCATCGCGCAGGCCCTCCAGTACGGCAGCATCGAATCGGAACACGGGCAGGCGCCCGTCGGTATCGCAGCTGCCTTGCCGCGCGGTGAAGCCCTTGCAGTGGTACCCATCGGCGCCCTGCTGCCGGAACTGGCAAGCCCAGCACCGGCCGTGCCTGCGGAGCTGCAGGCGGTACCGCTTTCGCAGCCGCAGGTTGCTGATCGCCTCGCTGTCGGTCATGCAGCCAGGCCATCCAGCAGCGAGGGCGCCGCGGCCACCGGTTCGATCGCCACCTCCAGGCGCGCGCCGCGCTCGTCTGGCTCCATCCGCTCCAGGACGATCCGCCGCAGCTGCTTGTCGTCTGCCCAGACAACGCCGTTCAGGGCATCGGACAGCACCTTCTCGCAGTTGCCGAGGTCAATGCACTGGACCGTGTCATCCCAGCCACCAGGATCGCGACGCGCACGCTTTGCCCAGTCCTGTGGCCGATTGGGGAACAGGCGGACCAGCAACGCCATACGGCCCGGGAGCGGCGCGTAGATGCCCGCTGTCGCGGCGATCAACCGCACGTCGCGCTTGTAACGCTCTGCCTCGGGCGTCACATAGGTCATCGCGGTCGAAAACTTGGCACCCTTCCGTTTGATCACTCGGGTCGCCCAGTAGCGGTTTGCGCTGATGGGGTATGGCAGGGTCAGGTTGATGCTCATCGTGCCCTCCGGCGCGCGGCCGCGTTCTCGCTGTCCTGCGCCAGCCAGCCGAGTTCGTGCTGCTCGTGCAGGTCGCGGACCAGCTTGGTGCTGCCCTGGTACGGGTTGGCGCTGCGCGGCTTACCGCCGCGGCGGGCTGCCCTGCCCTGTTCGTGGGCGGTCGCGTATCGCTTTTCGTCGTTCATGCTGCTGCGTCCTTCGGTGCTGACTGCTGGAGTAGTTGGTCCTGATAGGCCTGCCATGCCTCGGTGCCGCGGCCGAGGCCGGGCAACGCGTCGAGCGTCCACATGCGGAACTCGCGCGCCTGCTCCTGGAAGCTGGGCCCGAACAGGGCATACATGGCCCGCTCGTTCTTGCCGGGCAACGGGATGCCCTGGTGGTGCCAGTCGCCCATTGCGACCACGGCGTGCTCCCCGATCTGCTTCTGGCCATGCAGGTCGCCGACGTTGCGGTGATGGATCCGGACCGGGCCGCAGCCGATGCCGCGCTGCAGGCCGGCGGCGTGCCGCCAGCGACAGACCACGCAGCCGAGTGCGCGAGCAGCGTCCTGGTATGCCTGCTCTGCCTTGGTGGCGGCCTTGATAGCGCGGCGCATCAGCGGCGGACCTTTTTGGATCGCTTGGCTACCGCGCGCAACCTGCGCGCATGCGCGTACTTGCCTGTCGCCTTGGCCGGCCAGAAATCTTGGCTCGAAGTAGCTGAAGCGATGACGATGGCAAGCAGAGATCGGTCGACAGGGATCATGCTGCCTCCTGCCGGCGTGCCATGGCCTCAGCCAGCACTTGTGCATAGGCTTCCGGATGCTGCTGATCGAATGCCGGGATCGCGCCGCGCGCCCACTTGCCGTCGCCGAGCTGCTGCAGCCAGCCGTCCGAAGCGCAGAAGCGTCGCGGGTCTATTCCGTGGGCACGGACGCCCTTGGCAGTGGTGAAGCCATCGACCTCGATGTCGGCCAACACCTTCATGGCGCCGATTTTCCATGGTGTGAGGCGGATGGGTGCGGGCACACCAGCGGCGACCAGCGGCACGATCTCGGGCAGCTCACACCGCTGCTCCGGATTCCAGTCGAACCAGGCAGGCGGGCCCCACTCCCGCAACGCTCCGCCCTCCGTGTCCCACGGGGCGCTGCTGCGCAGATCCTGCCGGTGTACTTCCCGCTGGATCTGCTCGCCGGGCTGTGGATTCCAACGGCCGGTGCAACTGTCCGGCACCAGGACCAGCACGCCCAGCGCGTCGAGCAGGCGCGCGATGCCATAGTTCGCCTCGGTGGTGCACGGCACCAGCACGGCGCGGAAGTCCGGCCCCCGGCCGCCAGCGCCGCCCCACCGATGCGGCAGGATCTGGTCGGCCACCTTTGCGTTGAGCTGCAACTTCGCCTCGATACCCAGTTGGTGACCGGTCGCTTCCCACACGGCGAGGATGTCGAAGCCTGCCGTTTCCGGGTAGATCACCCAGCCACCAGTCGAGGTGAGGCATTCGATCAGCCGCGCGCACAGCGCGGCCTCTGTCGGATACAGCGCCTTGATCTCTGCGGCCTTCATGCTCCCTCCCGGGGCTTCTGGATGATCAGCTCCACGGCCTCGCGGCTCTCTGCGGCCAAGCCGCCGAACACCTCCCGGCGCAGCCAACCAATCCAGCCGCCGTCGCCGGTACCGCCGTCCCACAGTTCGTTCCACCGCCCCTCGTCCATGTCGGCGAAGTTCAGCGATTCGGCCTCGGTGCGTGTGAGCTTCCCGATGCCGGGCAGGTCGTAGTCGACGGCCTCGCAGCCGATGCCGGACTCTTCCTGCAGCTTCTTCAGCGCGTCGTGTTGGGACAGGCCGGTGAACGCCTCGACGTTGTCGGCCAGCCAGCCGGCCAAGACGTGGGCCTTGCGGTAGAACTTCGGGTTCCGGTCCTGGCGCAGCGTCGCGCGCAGCAGTCGGCCCGTGCCGAACTTGCGCTCGCGCAAGGACCGCTGGTCCACCGGATGTGCCGGCACCAGCGCGCCGATCATCTCGCCGGTATCGGGGTCCACCAGCTTGCGCACCTCCAGGTTCACGTCCCGGGTGCGCAGCTTCTTCTTGGCCTTGGCCAGCGCGGAGGTGTTCATGCTGGCTCTCCTGCCTTGGGAAGGAAGTCGGCGAGGCTGGGGCCCTTCTTGCGGGACGCTGCACCCACTGCCGGCTCGTTTGTCGGGGTCTGCTTCGGCTGCCACCACTCCGGCAGGGTTGCGAACCGGAAGTACTCCGGCTGGTACTGCATCCTGGCCATGCCAGGAGCACCGTCGCGCTGGATGGCCACGATCAGTTCGGCAGTGCCTTCCCACCGGCTGTCCTTGTGGTAGACCTCATCGCGGTAGATGAAGATCACGGCGTCAGCGTCTTGCTCGATCGAGCCGGAGTCACGCAGGTCCGCCACGATGGGCCGCTTGTCCCCTGGGCGCTTCTCCACGTCGCGGTTGAGCTGGCTTAGCAACAACACCGCGATGTCCAGCTCGCTTGCCATCAGCTTCAGGGCGCGCGTGATATCACCGATGCCTGAGGCGCGGTTGTCGCCCGACACATGCATCAGCTGCAGGTAGTCGATGACTACCAACGCCAGCTTCGGATCCTGCGCCTTCATGCGGCGCACCTGTGCGCAGACGTGCTGCACCTTGGCGACGCGCGGCCGGCTGATTCGTATCGGGGCCTCGCCGATTCGGCGCGTCCATTCGGTTACTTTCTGCCAGTCGACCTCGTCCAGGTTGCCGCTGCGCAGCTTGGTGCCGCTGATCCCGGCCTGATTGCACAGCATCCGCTTGCCCAGTTCCTCCGGCTTCATTTCGAAGCTGAAGAAGGCGACCGGCCGCTGCAGGCGAAGCGCCACGTGCTCGGAAATGTTCTGCGCCAGCGTGGTTTTGCCCATCTTGGGCCGCGCAGCCAGGACATAGAGGCGGCCAGGCTGCAGCCCATCCAGAATCAGGTCCAGGTCCCACATCCCGACCGCAAGTCCGGTGATCCCATTGGGCGTGGTGGACGCGCGGCTGATCTGATCGAACACCCGGGCCATCACCGGCGCCACTGGCTCCAGGTCGCATGGTTCGTTGTCCAGCAGGCCACCGATACGGCTTTGCGCCTGCCCCACCAGGTCCAGGGCGGTCCTGTCCTCCGGGTTGTAGGCTGCATCGATCAGGTCGTGCCCGGCGTCGATGAGCGTGCGCAGCTTTGCCTTCTCGGCAACGATCTCGGCATAGGCGACGATGTTCGCAGCCGACGGCGTAGTGGCGCTCAGCTCGATCAGGTAGGCGCCATCGCGCACCTGGTCGACCTTCCCGCGCGATTCGAACCACTCGCCCAGGGTCACCGCGTCGAACTCGGCCGGGCGGATCGCGGCCATGGCCTGCCAGATCAACCGGTGCTCGTGCCGGTAAAAGCTGTCTGCGCTCAGTAGGGCTGCCACATCGTCCCAAGCCTGGTGGCGCAGCATCAAGCCGCCCAGCACAGCCTGTTCGGCTTCAACGCTGTGCGGCGGCAGGCGCAGTGCCTGCTGATCGCCGTACAGGCTGGCCAGGCGGTGCGCTTCGTCACGAAGCCCGCTCATGCCGCGGCCTCCGACGCTGCGCGGTCAGCCAGCTTCGCGATGACCGTCTCCCGCAGTAGGTACTCGAAGTCGGGCTTCCAGTTTTCATGACCAGGGCCGCCTGGCAGCCGGCCGGCGTGGAAGTCGTCTGCAGCGGCCGAGCCGAAATAGGCCTGCCAGAACTGCGGAGTGACACGCTCGCTGCCGAACATCGTCTGGCACAGCTGGCGAACCGTCGGCAGCGCCTTCTCGACCGCCTTGATGCGCGGTTTGTTCATGACGGTGCAGGCGGGCAGTTCCCCGTGGGGCTTGGCCAGGATGGCGTTGTAGGCGACCTGCGCTTCCACGGCAATCTGCCGGACGCGGTCTGCCCGCTTCGCCTTGAGGTCAGCAGGTGGCGGCGGGTCGCCCGTCAGCGCCAGCTGCGGGGACGACTCCGAACGAAGTGAGGATTCTCTTTCCTGTTCCTGTTCCTGTTCCTGTTCCTGTTCCTGATTAGGCATAGCCTTCTTGAAAGCCTTTCCGGAAGGCTTTCCGAAAGCCTTATCGAATGCCTTTGTGAAAGCCTCTCCAAGCCCATAAACAAAGGCTCTCAGCGATTCCAGCGCTTCCCACTTAAGGGGGCATTCTGGAATCAGGTCGAACTCGGCGGCCCAGCTCAGCACCACGTTGGGCGACTCGGGGCGGTTATGGTTGATGGCCTTCGGAACCCATACGACCCGTGATTTGAAGTCGGCCTTAACCATGCCTTCCCGGAAGGCTTCCCCGAAGGCTTTGTCGAAGGCTTCAACATCCCAATCCAATTCCTCAGCCATGGCGGCGCGCCCAGCTCGGAACAGACCAGGGATCGGCCCGGTATGGGGGCCAGTGATCAGGAAGAGCCAAAGGCCCTGACCGCATGGCGGCATGGGGCTCAGGCGACGGAACTTCTCGTCGCCCCAAGTGCGCACTTCTACCTTGCGGTAGCGACCTTTGGCTTGGCGCACGTCTGAATCAGCCATAGCAAGACCCTCCGGTATGATCTTGGGACACCCGCCCAAGGAGGAATGACATGGCTGAGACGACCACGCAGATGCTCACCCGCATGACGGAAGTCACCGAGGAGAGGAAGGGAGACAAGGTGAACGAGTTGCTCGGCAAGGGTTGGCGGCTGCTAGCAGTCCACCAAGTGGAGATGCGTGACGGCAGCGATTCGTGGATCGAGACGAAGTACGTTTTGGGGTATCCCAACCAGGGCCCGCTGAGCGCGTTCGGCGACTGATTCATTACGCCTCTCCCAGAACCAGCAGGCAGCCGGCGATATGCCAGAGCTGCCTGACGGCCCACATGGCCTTGGCCGTGGCGTTCATGCCCCACCCCGCTCCGCCGCAGCGTCAGCGTGCTGCCCGACCTGCACAATCGCGGCCTGGACCAGCGCACAGGCCCGGCCGATCTCGTCCGCCTCGTTGGGGCTGATCTGGCCGTCGGCCAGGGCATCAGCGATCAGCTGCGACAGATCGCCCTTGGCATGCGCTGCCGCCAGCAGTGCACCGATCATCGAACCCGACTGCGGCGCCTCCACCCGCTGCACTATGAAGCCGTGGTCTGCCGCCAGGGCGTGCAGGATGCGGAAGTCACCGGACTTGCCCATCAGCTCGTTTGCTTCCTGCAGACTCAGCAGGTTCCGGTCGTTGTTCGGGTTGACCTTGCCGCGCAGGGTGGCGGCCGACATCCCGTTGGACATGCGGGGCGCGAGGGACTCGCTGCCGCCGGGGTATTCGTGGACGGTGTCGTAAGCGGCATCGGAGACATTCATGGGCGGACTTCTCGATTGGAGACGCCTGGGCGTCGGCGGCGCACGATGGGCGCCATGGAAACGATCAACTCACGGAAGAAAGGCGCCCCGCCCCAGCCATCGGCCCGCGGTCACCACACGCACGGGAAGGCTGGAGAGGGGCATGGAGCGGGTTCATGCGGCGGCGCTAGCCGGGTTGGCGTCGTTGGCCGGCATGGGGCCGAACACGTCTGGCCTCAACGCGTGCCGAGAGACGCCGCTGGCCGCCTCGACCGCCAGAACATGCTCTGCCGGGACCTTCCCTCGCTTGCGCCAGTTGCTGACGACGTTCTGTGCAACACCGATGGAGGCGGCCAGCTTTCCAACGCCACCCGCCGCTTCGACTGCTTGGGTTAATGTGCTCATGGGCGCCACTATCACATATCGTGATTCCCCAATCAACACGTTTCGTGTTAGACGACCATCACAACACGTGAAGAATGGCCGCATGGCCTTCTCCGACAACCTCAAACGTCTCCGTCTGTCCCGTGGATTGACCCAGGAGCAGCTCGCCCTCGCGTGCGGCTGGTCTGGCCAGAGCCGCGTTGCCAACTACGAGTCCTCGGCCCCGAACGCCAGGGAGCCGAAGCTCTCAGAGGTTCCGCTGATTGCAACCGCTCTGGGGGTGTCCGTCTCTGAGTTGTTCGACGGGTCGCCGACCTCGTCTCAGGAAGCGCGACCGGACTTTGAAAGGATGGCCGCAACGGTCACGGTGCTTCGGACGTATCTGGAGCTAATGGGGAAACCACTAGCGATGGTTGAGGATCCGCTGCTGCTGGAGATCGCACACGAAGTGGTCATGGAGTTTGGCGGAACTGAACCCGCTAAAAACGTCCTTGACCTCACAAAGGTGCTAGCCGACAGGATGAGGAGGGACGAAGGTGAGCAGCGATCGGTTCGGAGAATTGGCAAGGCGGCTGGCGGCTAGGACCGCTGAAATTGAGTCAAAAGCACTCGGAAATCCCGGCTTGAAAGTAGTAAAGCCCCATCCCCTACCGAGGATGGACCACATCACAAGGGAGTCCCATTGCAGGATGATTAGGCATCTTCGTCGGCGGTGGGGATTCCCTATGCAACTCGTCATTGACCAAGCAACTTTTGGTCTCTCGGGATTCGAGGACCTAGATGACGATGGCCTGATCCAGCTCCACCGCGACCTTGAGCGGGCTCAGGACTGCATGCGCGACGGCATAAGCTTTGAAGATGCCGGGTTGCTACGTGAGCAGTTCGGGTAGTAGTGACAAAGCAGGAAGATTTTTAACCAGATAAGGGAGGACAGGGGGAATGAGGAAGCTACTATTTCCAGTGCTCGTGATCGGCAGCCTTACCGGCTGCGCCACCACGGGGCAGAACGCAGCTGGGCTAAAGCAGGAGTTCCAAGCCGGAATTCAGCAGTGTGACGGGAAGGAGGCGTGTGACGCGGCTTGGGAGGCCGCACAGGTTTGGGTTGCCCAGAACAGTCGTCTGAAAATTCAGACCGCCACCAACGTTCTCATCGAAACGTATGGCGGTGGGCAGTACGATCCAACCTTGTCGATGCGCGTGCTGAAGGAGCCCAGCGGCAACGGGAAGTACCGGATCGTATTTAGCGGCGGATGCAACAACATGTTCGGCTGCCAGCCAAACGTTTTTGAAGCAGGTGTTCGGTTCAACCAGGTGATCAAAGCCTCGCTGGACGAGACAAGCCAACCCAAGCTCTAGAGACACCTCAAGCGCTGAACTAGCCCCGCCCTGCGGGGCTTTTTCTTGGCCGAGCGAAACTTCATCACAAATTGTGTTGACAACGCACATCACGACGTGTGATGCTCATTCCGTCGCCCCAGTTAGGCATCCGCCACGGGGCAATGGAGACCGTCATGGACCAGCCCGTCAGCAAAACCCAGCCCTCGGCCCATCCGGCCGAAGAGATCCGCGAGCAGCGGAACATCGCCATCATCCTGCGCACACACCTGCTGAATCAGGGGCTGGACATGCCGGGCTGCGAAACCGCCTACATGGCCGCCTACTGGGCGACCCGCGACTGCCAAACCGCGTGGGAAGCCGCCCGCCGCCACCAGTTGGTGATGCTGGGCGACGCCATGGACCTCGTGCCCACCGGCCGCGACGCGCGCAGTGATCGCTCAGGCATCAGCTCGCTGGAGCTGCAGCGCCGCCGCGACGCGCGCCAGGAACTGATCGACCGCGTGCGTGGTTTGGCCAACCCCTTCGCTGTCACCTCGCAGGCTGACGGCGACCAGATCCAACTCGGCAACGTGGACCTGGAGCGCGCGGCATGAGCGCCCACTTCAACCCCTTCCTGGGCCTCCTGGGCGGATTCCTTTCCGCTCGCCTGGAGCCGATGACCAACGCAGGCCGATACCTGCAGCAACTGGAAATCGGCGACAGCCGGTTCACCTGCGCAGACGAAGCCGTGAGCGACGAACTGTCCGCCGGCCTGCGCCGCATCCAGATCACCAGCGCCAAGGAGCAGCCATGAGCGCCGTCATCCTGTCCTTCACCCCATCCGTTCGCTGCCAGCGCGCTGCTGGCGCGTTCGCGGCAGTCAACATCATCGCCCGCCGCATGGGCTACGCCGACCACCTCGCCTACCGTGCCGCGCGCCTGGCTCGGGACGAGGTCATCGCAGGCAAGAAGAGCGCCGCGCGCGCCGTGGCGGACATGAAGGCAGACCTGAGCCTAGCCGCTCGCGAAGAGCCGCGGCTGGCATGAGCGAGTTCATGACTGGCATGTGCCTCGGCGCTGCTATCGGCCTGATCGCCGCCGTCGCCGCTCTCTTCCTCAGCGATCTGGTCTGGCCAACCTTCCCCTCTTCCCACAAGGACCTGTGATGCGCCGTTTCCAACCTCTCTTCTGGTGCTCGGTGCTGCTGGGAGCATGCGCGGCTCTGATCGCCGCCTGTGCTGAGCACAGGGGTCTCGCCGCCGCGTCGTTCGTCGTGCTGGTGGCCCTGTTCGTCGGCGCCTGGCTGGCTGCCGAGTGCCGCTACCTGCTGACGGTGCTGCAGCGTGCCCGCCGCATCCGGCAGATCCGCGCCGCGCGCGCGCCGGCCGCCGTCTGCACCGACGACATCCACTGATCCCCAACCCCGCCGGCGGTGGCCGGCCCCATAGCTGAGGTCCACATGCCTGCTTTCGAGTTGAAGGAACACCCCGCCAGCATCGCCAACGTCAACAACCGCATCCAGCGACACGGCGAAGAGCGGCAGCTGGCCGCCGACATCAAGTTCAACCTGAGCGCGCCCAATAACATCCTGGACGCGTTCGATCCCTCCCTGCGAAAGGACCTGTTCCGGAAGCCCGGCAGAGGCGAGCAGCAGTCCCTGCCGCAGATCGGCGAAGCCCTGACGGAGGTGAAGCACACCTGCCTGGAGCCGCTGAAGCTCAACCACGAGTTCACCGGGTACGAGCTGCAGATCGACGGCCACCTGGATGGCACCGAGCCGATCGTGCTGGTGGACGTGAAGCTGAAGAAGTTCGTGGCCACTCCGCGCGAAGGCGGCAGCGTCGACCTGTCCTTCACCGCCTCCGCCGAGATCGACAGTTCCGAAGCAGCCGAGCTGACCGAAGCGTTCCTGCGCGAAGACATCCGCCTGAGCCTGTCGCGGCGCGAGAAGGTCGAGCAGCAGCAGCCCGACCTCGCAGCCTGATCCCCCTGTAGTCCGTCCCCCTGCGGACTACGCCACCCGCGCCGGCCGGGCAACGCCGGCAACTCTCCAACCGCCCAGGAGCACAGCATGACCAGCAACACCCCGGCCGCTGGCCGCATCCAGCTGTTCGACGTCGATTCCTCGCAGATCCACAGCATCGGGCACGACCCGGCGACCAACACCCTGGCCATCTGCTTCAAGCGCGGCACCGGCGCTGCCCGTGGCCCTGGCTCGGTCTACCACTACCAGAACTTCAGCACCGACGAGTTCGAGGCGTTCAAGGCTGCCGACTCCATCGGAAAGCACTTCGGCGGCTTCATCAAGCCGTTCCCGGAGAAGTACCCGTACCACAAGGTCGCCGAGCAGCAGCAGGCCGCCTGACCGGACCCAGACGGCGGGGCTGCTGCAGCAGCGGGCCGCGCGGGAGACGTAACCCGCCCCAGCGAAAGCTCATGGGTCAACGAGTGGTGCGGATGCAACGCCGCTGACAGCCTGGAAAGACCGGCAACTCCACCGCTGCAGCTCTCGGTAGAGCACCGGGTACTTAACCCGGAGGTTCGGGGACGACGGTCCCTCGGTTCGACTCCCGACAGCGGTACCAATTCCCACAACGCCGGCCATGCCGGCCGGAGATTCCGCCCATGAATGCCCAGGTACAGGAAGGCCAGCTCGTCCCCGAGGAGGGCATGGCCGCGATGATCAACCGCTCGGAGATCGAGCAGCAGATCAGCACCGCCCGCCGCTTCCCGCGCTCGCTGAAGAAGTTCCGCGACGAAGCAATCCAGATGGTCACCCTCAGCCAGAGCATCGCCGAGCAGTGCGTGTATGCGCTGCCCCGCGACGGCAAGACCATCGAAGGCCCGTCCGCCCGCTTTGCGGAAGTGATCGCCTCCGCGTGGGGAAACAACCGCGCCGGCGCTCGCGTCATCGACGACAAGGGCGAATTCATCATCGCCCAGGGCGTGTTCCATGACCTGGAACGGAATGTGGCGATCACCTACGAGGTGCAGCGCCGCATCGTGGACCGGCAGGGCCGCCGCTTCAAGCCCGACATGATCGGCGTGACCGCCAATGCGGCCTGCTCGATCGCGCTGCGCAACGCAGTGCTGAAGGGCGTGCCGAAGGCCTTCTGGGAGGACATGTACGTCGAAGCCCGAAAGGTCATCATGGGCGACATCAAGACGCTGGCTAACCGCCGCGCCGATGCACTCGCCCACTTCCAGCGCTTCGGCGTCACCGCTGAGCAGGTCTGCGCGAAGTTGGGCGTGGCCGGCGTCGAGGACATCGGTCTGGAACACCTGGTGCTGCTGCGCGGCATCGTGACCGCGATCAAGGAAGGCGACACCACGCCGGAAGATGCCTTCGCTGCCGAGGGCGCACCCGCGCCCCAGAAGAAGACGCTGCCCGCCTACACCGATGAATCGTTCGCCGCGGCCCTGCTGCAGTGGGAGGCCGCGATCAACGCCGGCAAGAAGACGCCTGACGGGATCATCGCCATGGCGCAGACCAAGGGCGTGTTGACCGACGCTCAGCTCGCGCAGATCCGCAGCATGGTCCAGCAGCCTGCCGGCGAACCCGACGCGGGCCCGGCCGTTGCCGAGGAGGTCGTGGAATGATCACCGTCGACCTCATCCAGGGCTCGCCGGAATGGCACGCCCACCGCGCCAGCCACCTCAACGCCAGCGATGCGCCTGCAATGCTCGGGGCGTCGACGAACTTCACCCGTGGCGACCTGATCCGCCAGCTGGCCGCCGGCGTGCCGCGCGAGTTCAGCGACTTCGTGCAGGAACGGGTGATCGATCCTGGCCACGAGTTCGAGGCCCAGGCCCGAGTCATCGCCGAGGACATTATCGGCCAGGATCTGTATCCCATCACCGGCGTGGACGGCAAGTACTCGGCCAGCTTTGACGGGCTGACGCTGCTGGAAGACATCGCCTGGGAGCACAAGCGCCTCAACGAGACGCTGCGCGACGCCATGTTCGAGGGCTGCACCGGCGCGGACCTGCCGCTGATGTACCAGATCCAGATGGAGCACCAGGCCATGGTTTCCCAGGCCGAGCGCGTGTTCTTCATGGCTTCCGAGTGGAAGCGCGTGGGGGACGGGTGGGAGCTGGTCGAGGAGCGCCACTGCTGGTACACCCCGAACCCCGAACTGCGCGCGCGCATCGTCGCCGGCTGGGCCCAGCTGGAGGCCGATGTGGTTGCGTACGAGCCGGAGGCACCTGCAGCACCGGTCGCCACCGGCCGCGCACCAGACCAGATGCCGGCGCTGCGCATCGAGGTGACCGGGATGGTCACCGCCTCGAACCTCGCCGAATGGAAGGAACGGGCCATCGCGGTTTTCCAGGGCATCAGCAAGGACCTGACCACCGACCAGGACTTCGCCGACGCCGAGAAGACCGTGAAGTGGTGTGGCGAGATCGAAGAGCAGCTGAAGGGGGCCAAGCAGCATGCCCTCAGCCAGACCGAGAGCATCGACGAGCTGTTCCGCACCATCGACGCGATCAGCGAGCAGGCCCGGGCAACTCGGCTGGCTCTGGACAAGCTGGTCACGAAGCGGAAGGACGAGCGCCGCACGGAGATTGGCAACAACGCCCGCCGGGCGGTGCAGGACCACGTGCGCGCCATCAACGAGACGCTGGGCGAGCATGGCCTGCAGGTGCCGTCCACGCTGATCGCCGACCTTCAAGCGGCCATTAAGGGAAAGCGCTCGTTCGCAAGCATGCAGGACGCCGTCGACGCGGTGGCCACCAACGCGAAGATCACCGCCAGCCAAGCCGCCGACCGGATCCGGGCCAACATCGCGATCCTGGCCGAGCACCCGGACCACGCCACGCTGTTCGCCGACCGCGTGCAGCTGTGCGCCAACAAGGCGCCGGAGGACCTGCGCAACCTGGTTGCCGCGCGCATCGCCGATCACCAGCGCGCTGAGCAGGCCAAGCTGGATGCCGAGCGGGAGAGGATCCGCGAGGAAGAAGAAGCCAGGGCGCGAAAGCTGGCCGCCGATGAAGTCGTGGCCCAGCAGCAGCGGGAAGCGGCCGAGCGTTCTACTGCCGCCCCGGCCCCTGCCCCGGTCGAAGCCGCAGCGCCTGTGCAGCAGGCGGTCGCCCCGGCGCCGCGCCCGGTACCGGAGGCGGTAGCCAGCAGCAGCGCACCGCCGGCAGCGGCCGCCCCGCGCGAGGTGGTCAAGATCAAGCTGGGCGACATCAACGCGCGCATCGCCCCGCTCTCGATCTCGGCCGACGGCCTGGCCCAGCTCGGGTTCAAGCCGATCAACGCCACCGGTGCGGCCAAGCTCTACGACCAGGCGCAGTTCCCGGCGATGTGCGAAGCGCTGAGCGAAGGACTGCGCGGCGCCGCCGAACAGTACCCGATGGCCGCCTGATGGACGCCAAGACCTGCACTGGGTGCCGACGCTGCCTGCCGCTGGATTCGTTCCCGCGGGCCGGCAAGCGGGGCCATGAGCCGACCTGCGCAATGTGCACCAACGACGCGCGCCGGTTGCGCACGCCGCTGCCGGCGCTCAAGCCGGACCCGGTACAGGTCCGGATCAACAACACCTTCAACCTGTGGCACGGGCCGGTGAGCCGCGCGCCGCTGAGGATCGCAGCATGACCGACATCCATGCCCGTCCGTTCTTCGACTCGCCCAGCCGCCGGGAGAAGGAGCTGGCCCAGCAGGAGTTAGCAGCCGACATCGCTGCCTTCCAGAAGACCGGCGGCCGTGTCCAGGTGCTGGGCAACACGCCCATGAAGAAGGGCAAAAGCCGCCGGCAGGTGATCGAGGGCCGGCTGCCGGCGAAGAAGGAGAAAGCAGCATGATCCGCAACCTCACCCGCCGCGCGCCGAAGCGCAACGGTGGCTTCAGCTGGGGCCGATACCCGATGGGCGATACCGGCGTCGTCGCCTACCGACTGTTCCGCCGCGACCTGGCCGGCGCCCTGCACTTTGAGGGGCTGGACTTCTACCCCAAGGACACGCGCCAGGAGATTGCGCTGGCGGTGCGGGCGGGCTGCCACCGGCTTCGTGATCGCGTGGACGAGCTGGACCTCGCGGCTTTGGGGGTGGCGGCTTGATGGCCAGATCACTGGAAGCGGGAAAAGTCTCCTTCGTCAATCCCGACGAACCTGCGGAATCGCTCTGCGTAGTCGATGCTGAGGTTCTTGAAGAACTTCAGATGCTCTTCCAGCAGCTCAAAATCGTCACTCCGTCCCTCGTAGGCGAACTGATACTGCCGCCCGATGTACTGCCGAGGGCTTTCCTTTATCCGGCCAAGCATGCGGAAAGCCATGTCTCTCATCGTGCCGCTGTGACCGATCAGCGTGGCGAGGTCCGGCCCAAGGGCGTCTGGGAGATCGTGAATGCGCCCCAGCACGTTCTCGGACTGGGGGACTGCCGACCATCTGGCATCGTCCAGCATCCGCGTCAGCAGATCGTGGTCCTCGATCAGCACTTGTCCATCGACAACTCTGACAGCTTTGGGAAGCCCAACGATCAGCGCGCTGAGTCGCGCCGGAAGACTCGATATTTCGTGGAGAAGCAGACGCCCGAGTATCTCTGCGTTTGCGCGCTGCTGCGCGAGCACCTGGTCGCTCTGCTGCTTGGCAATACCCTTCGCGTCTTCGGCGATCTCTGTGGCGCGCTTCGATGTTTCATTCGCAGCCGAAGCAACCCAGATAGTGCCGGCTGCAGCTCCCAATCCGACCACCACGGCGGCCCAATCCGCGATGTTCCCCCAATCGACCGCAAGCGGGCACATAGCCATCACCTGTCCTCCCTGTCCATGTTGGAGCCGATTCTGCCATGAACTGTATCCACCCCAACGACCGCGTCTACGCCCTTGAACGGGCCGTGGCCGCGGCAGCCGCCCAAGGCGAGGACCGCAAGGTGCAGGACGACCTGCGCGAGATCCTGGCCGAAGCCCGGCGGGACGCCCGGGCATGAACAGACTGGTGCTGGTGCCGCCCGCTGCCGACGCCGGCGTCCCGGTCCGCATGCGACAGCCGACCAAGGACGCCTACCGCCAGTGGCTGGCCCAGGCGCACGACCTGGTAGATCAGCTGCAGGCGGAGGTCGGCGACCTGCGCGCCGGCCAGCCGCTGCCGGCCGGCCAGCACCAGACCCTCAACGACCTCATCGAGGCGGCCACCGCCCTCGGGCACCACGAAACGCCGCGCAGCAGCAGCGACGAAACCATCGACTACTGGCGTGCGCGCGTCGAGACGCTGCGCGCCGCCCTGACCGGAGAACACCATGGCTGACGGCTCCCGCTCGCCAGACATCCGCATCACCCCAAAGTCCCGCACCCGCACCGCATTGGTCGGGGACCTGTTCTGCGGTGCGGGCGGGCTGTCCAACGGCGCGGCGCGCGCCATGCGGGAACTGGGCCGGCCGGTGCAGCTGATCGCGGTCAACCACTGGCCCGTCGCCATCGAGACGAACCGCCGCAACCACGCCGAACACGCCGACCGCATCCACTGCGCCGACCTAGAATCTGCCCTGCCGCTAACCCTGGTGCCCGAGGGCCGGCTGGACCTGCTGATCGCCGCGCCGTCCTGCGTCTTTCACAGCCGCGCCCGTGGCGGCCGCCCCGTGCATGACCAGCAGCGCATGGATCCGTGGCACGTGGTGCGCTGGTGCACGGAGCTGCGCGTCGGCCGCATCCTCGTGGAGAACGTTCCCGAGTTCATGGATTGGGGCCCGTGCAGCCTGGTCACCGGCCGCCCGATCAAATCCCGCCGCGGCGAATACTTCCGCGCCTGGGTAGCGGCACTGGAGGCCGTGGGGTTCAAGGTCGACTGGAAGGTGCTGACCTGCGCCGACTACGGCGACCCCACCACCCGCCGCCGGTTCTTCCTCATTGGTCGCAGCGACGGCAAGCGCCTGCGCTGGCCAGAGCCGAGCCATGACCGCGTCGGCGGTACAGACCTGCTGGGCAGCCGGCAGCGCTGGCGCGGCGCGCGCGAGGTGATCGACTGGTCGATGACCGGCAACAGCATCTTCCGCCGGAAGAAGCCGCTGAAGCCGAACACCCTGCGCCGGATCCTCGCCGGAGCGCAGAAGTACCGCTGGCCGCGGCCGTACGTCGACGCGGTGCAGGCCCTGCTGGACGGCACCGCGCCGCGCCTGGTGTTCGACCGCGCCGAAGCCATGGCTCAGGGCCTGATTGAGGTGGACCCCATGCTGGTTCACCTGCGCGGCACCAGCGAACAGCACCTGCAGGCTACGGCGAAGTCCGCCGATGAGCCCTTGCCCACGCTCACCGCCGGCGGCAGCCACGTCGGATTGGTGCTGGCCACCAGCAGCGGCGGTGCAGCGCGCGACCTGGACCAGCCGCTCCCCACCATTACCACCGGTGGCGCCGGCGCCGAGCGCCCTGGCTGCGCACGACCGCAGCTGGTGGAGCCGCTGGTCATCAGCCGGAACAACGGCGTGCGCGGTAGCACGTCCCGGCCAGTCGGTGATCCGATCCCCACTGCGACCGGCCGCGGTGCTGGCTATCTCGCAGAGGCGCTGATCGTCCCGACCTCCAACAGCAGCAGCGCGGGCGTGCCGCGTTCGGTCGAAGAACCAATCAGGACCGTCACGACAGCCAAGGGCGGTGACCAGGCCATGGCCGTGCCGCTGGTGGCGCCGTATTACGGCGGGGGCTCGGGCCTGACCGCGTCGTCGGTGGGCGAGCCGGTGCCCTCGGTGACTACGAAGGCCCGCTTCGGCCTAGCCGAGCCGGTGGTGATGCGCGGGAACGTTGGTACCGGCCGCACCGGCGACATGCGCCCGGCCAGCGAGCCAATGCCGACGATCACCTGCTCCGAGTCGCTGGCGTTGGCCGAGCCGTTCACCATGCCAGTCACCCATCACGGCCACGACCGCACGCGCGGCATGGATGAGCCGCTACCAACCGTGACCGGTGCGAATCGGGGCGAGCTCGGTCTGGTCCAGGTTGCAGCCGAGTTGGCCGACCAGATCGAGATCGACATCAACTACCGGATGCTCCATTGGCGGGAGCTGTCCCGCGCCACCTCCTTCGACGACGAGGGCGAGGTCTACGACTTCGCCGGAACCGCCACCGAGATCACCAAGCAGATCGGCAACGCGGTGCCGAACCGCACCGCGAAGGCGTTGGTCAAGTCACTGATGCAGGAGGCCGCATGACGAACGCCGCCCGCACCCGTCGGCAGAAGGAATACAACCGACGGGCGGGCCTGGCCCGTGCCCGGCTCTTCGCCCACGTGGTCGAAGGGAAGCTGCTCACCAGCCGCGAGATCGCCGAAGCCATCGGCACCAGCGTCGAAACCGCATCCACCCGCGCCAAGCGCGGCCCGTTTCCCCTCACCTGGGCGTCGCTGCAGTCCGCACGCGCGCCGCAGCAATCCAAGGAGCAGACCGCATGAACAGCACCGACACCACGACCAGCGGCGCCGTCCGCAACCTGATCATCTGCGACACGCAGTTCGGCTTGACCGGCTCCACCACCCTCAAGCTGCAGGAGTTGCTGGACCTGCAGGCACGCGGCTGGGTAGTTGAGGGCGACGAGAACAACGAATTCGACCTGACGGACGAAGGCCGCGCCGTGGTAGAGCGAGCACTGCACAACGCCGTGCCGGCCACGCTGTCCACGGTGAAGCCCGGCGGCACCGTGCAGCTCGCCTCGCCGGCGTCGTTCCCCATCGTCGAGATGCTGGACATCCGCAACCAGCTGCACGTCATGGCCACCACAGTGGTTCCGAACTTCTGCGACCTCGCGGCCGGCCTCCAGAGCCAGATCCAGGCGCTGATCAACGACCACCTCCGCGCAAATCCCGAGGTGTCGTCATGACCAATGAGAGAGCACTACTCCTCGCCGATGAATTCTATTCCCGCGTACTTCTTGATAGCCAAGAGGACGTTGTTTGCGGCGACCTCTGCGTTGTGCAGCGCATGCTCAAAGTTATCAATCCTGTGAAACTGATGGTTCTCATAGAGCTTTATTTCGGACCCAGCATCAAGATAGTCATTGATCGCGTCGAGGCTGGTCTGCAGATTAGATACGGACATGGAAATCATCTCCAATCCTTCGGAGAGGATAACGAAAGGCAATTGACCCTTTACTCTCAGCAACCCCGCTACGGTTGCCGAGTCCACATTCCCTTTTTTGAGAATCTGCGGGAGTGCGGGGACAATTTTCGATTGAATCGTGCGGACTTGGCCCCTTATATCTCGGACCTTTGGGATAAGTCGGTTGATCTCAATAAAAGAGACTTGGCGCTCACGCTTTGCGCGGCGTTCATTGTCTGCCCGGTAATTGCGTGCGGGAACATACACCGCCAGGAATGTCGCAATTGCCGCGGCCCAGCCGCCAATCGCCGAAAGCGCTGCCCAGTCAAGCCTGCAGGTCGGCGCCCAAGCGAGGCATGGAACCATCACGTCTGCAGCAAGCATCAGACCATCTCCATATGGGTGCGGAGGCATTGTGCCATGGAGGTTGCCCATGGTTGACGGACTGCAGCTCACCTTCGGCGACGCTGTGGGCCACGCCGCTCACGACTTGGCCAGCATGGAAGGTGTGGACCTGGCCAAAGCCTCGCCGGCGGTGGTCCGCTTGTGGGAAGCGCGGGGCGTGGCTCTGCACCACCTCGCCGGGGGCGACATGGACGAAGCGCTGAAGGTCATGGCTCGTGCCCAAGGAGGTGCCCGATGATCCATGTTGGCGACTGTTTGGAGGTAATGCGCGGCATGGCCTGCAACTCTGTCGATGCCGTTGTGACCGATCCACCGTACGGAATCGGGTTCATGGGCAAAGCGTGGGACGGCAAGGACATCGTGCGCCGGCACGGCAAGCGCCGCTCCATGCCGTCCACAGACCCGACTTGCACGGAGAACGGCGGTCACGGCAGCCTTGCCGCCGCTGCCGGCCTCTACGACCTGAGCCCGCACGGCATGCTGGCATTCCAGCGCTTCAGTGCTGCCTGGGCGGCGGAAGCGCTGCGCGTGCTCAAGCCTGGCGGGCATCTGCTGGCCTTCGCCTCCCCGCGTACCTACCACCGCATGGCGGCCGGTGTGGAGGACGCAGGGTTCGAGATCCGCGATCAGATCATGTGGGTGTTCGGCTCAGGGTTTCCGAAATCGCACAATGGCGAATGGGGCGGCACCGCGCTGAAGCCTGCGCATGAGCCAATCGTTATGGCGAGGAAACCCCTCAGCGGCACTGTGGCCCGCAACTGGGAAGCGTTCGGTACCGGAGGGCTCAACATCGATGCCTGCCGGGTGGCCACCAGCGACAACTTGGGCGGTGGTGACCAGAACGAACGCGCAAAGACAGCCACCGAAGGGTGGGACCGTCCTTGGATGCGCGAGCCCGACGCCAAGGCAGCCCACGCCGCGCGCGTGAATGCGAACGTGGCCCACGCCGAGGCGCTCGGCAGGTGGCCGGCCAACCTGGTCCACGACGGCAGCGAGGAAACGGTTGCGGCCTTCCCGCGGGCTCCTGGGCAGCAGGGGGATCTTCGTGGTCACAGCCGCGACCGAGCGTCCCTCGGGATCTATGGCGACATGGGGGCCGCACGCGATGCCTCGGCGCGTCGAGACCATGGCAGCGCCGCCCGCTTTTTCTACTGCGCCAAAGCGACCCGGGAGGACCGAAACGATGGCCTCGAGTCCCGTGGCAGGCCGGCGGTGGCTGCTGGAGCAACCATGCGCGATCGCGAGAAGGCGGACTGGCCGGCACGGAACGGCAACCACCACCCCACGGTGAAGCCAACGGAATTGATGCGCTACCTCTGCCGTCTGGTCACCCCGCGAGGCGGGCTGGTGCTGGATCCGTTCGCCGGCAGCGGCAGCACTGGCCGAGCCGCCGTCATGGAGGGGTTCCAGTTTGCCGGCATCGAGCTGGATCCCGAATACGCAGCCATTGCCGAGGCCCGCATTCGCGCGGTGCAGCCCGGGCTACCACTGGGCGATGCCGCGTGACTGCACAACCAACCAATCAGCCGCCCAGCGCGGCGAAGGAGACACCGTGAACAGCACCACCATCCTGCCGCGCGTTCCCAACATGCTCCGGCTGAAGGAGGTCACGAAGCGCACCGGCCTGTCCAAGAACACCATCTACGACCGGATCCGGAAAAGGGAGTTTCCTGCGCAAATCGACCTCGGGGGCAACTGCGTGGCCTGGTCTGAAGACGAAATCGACGGCTGGATTCGGGCCAAGATGGACGCCCGGAACGTCGATGAGCACGGGTTGCCGGAAGCGGCCTGATGTCGGGGGCACATGTGGGGGCATCAACGCATGCCCCCAGCCCCCAACCCTTGCCCTGCAACGTTCTTAGACTCAACCGGGATTCCCCTTGGCTCCACCATATTCCCGTCCTAGACGGTGCGACCAAGGCTGGAAAGTCCTGAAATTACAGGCTTTCTGGCCTTTTTCGTATCCAGCGCAGTCCGACCTAGACCAGCCGAATCCGGCGGTAAGTGGCGGTAGATTTGGCGGTAGCCAGGGCACTCCCTTAGCCTGTTACCGTCAAGGAGCTGCCTTATGCCTCTCACCGATACCGCCATCCGCAAAGCGAAGCCTGCCGACAAGCCGCAGAAGCTGCGAGATGGCAATGGCCTATACCTACTCTTGCAACCGGATGGCGCGCGCTGGTGGCGCTATGATTACCGCCGCCCCATCACCAGCAAGCGCAATACGCTCTCATTCGGCACCTACCCGGAGGTTAGCCTCGCAGATGCTCGCGAGAGGCTTGCAGAAGCGCGCCGCCAGCTTGCAGCCAAGATCGACCCGGGCGAGCAGCGGAAAGCCGTCAAGGCCGCTGGCGAGGCCGCAGCCGCCAACAGCTTCGAGGTCGTCGCCCGCGAATGGTTCGCCAAGCAGCAGAAGGAATGGAGCACCCAGTACGCGGACAAGATCATCCGCCGCCTGGAGAGCGACATCTTCCCGTGGATCGGTAGCCGCCCGGTCGGGGCCATCACGGCTCCAGAGCTACTGAAGCATCTGGAGCGGATCGAGCAGCGCGGAGCTATCGAGACCGCCCACCGCGCCCTACAGACCTGCGGAGCGGTCTTCCGTTACGCCGTGAGGACTGGACGAGCCGACGGCGACCCGACCGGAGCCCTAAAGGGCGCGCTGACGCCTTGGCGCCCCATGCCATTCGCCGCCGCGACGACTCCGGCAGCGGCAACCGCTCTACTGAGGAAGATCGACAGCAGCACCAGCAGGCCAATTGTTCGGAGCGCGTTGCGCCTAGCCCCATTGCTCTTCGCCCGCCCCGGCGAACTTGTCCGCATGAGGTGGAACGAGTTGGACTTGGATGCAGGCCAATGGCGCTACTTCGTAACCAAGACCAAGCGCACCCACATCGCTGCTCTTTCCTCACAAGCAGTGGAAATCCTGCGCGACCTGCATCCCCTTACCGGGCGCGGCGAGTTCGTTTTCCCTGGCGGACGTGACCCGCGCAAGCACATGTCCGGCAATGCCATCCTTGTAGCGGCACGACGCTGCGGCATTGAGAAGGACGAAAGCACCATTCACGGCTTCAGGCACATGGCAAGCACACTCCTTAATGAAGGGGGCCTGTGGAATCCAGATGCAATCGAAGCCGCGCTAACTCACAAGATGCCGGGGGTCCGCGGCATCTATAATCAAGCGCAGTACCTAGACGAGCGCAAGAAGATGATGCAGGCTTGGGCGGACTACCTTGAGACACTGAAAGCTGATACTACTAGCAAGGTCGTTCCTTTCAAGCAAAGAGTGGCGCACGGATAGGCTCTGAACCTAGGGTGAGGCATCACCCCCACGCACCGCCCTCAGCTGTGCGATCACTGGACACCGCGCTGATTAGGCTAGGCACACGCACTTATGCTAGCCACTCGATGCCTGTTAACCGCTATCTGACCCGAAGCGGGCGCGCCTGAGATAAAACCCACGCACGTACGGGAAACTGCCCTGACACCATTAATTCCACGACAGCACGCGGGTAGCGCGGGGTGTTAGCCTAGATTTTTCTTAGCATCTTCATAGCGAGAGTAGACAGTCGGAACATGACCTTCAAAAGTCATTCGCCCAACTGTCCGCCTGTCCGTCCAATACTCAGCAGTCATGGATTCGGGTTTGTATTTGGCGCCATGAGTCGAGATCGTCGCTGCTCCGACGTGTCGTTCGCTTCTTACTCCGCGAAGTTCCACACCGGGTGTATTGGCATAGACCACCGACACGCTGAAGCGGTTGCCGCATGGCGTTGGCTCGATAGCGTGGGCGAGCAAGCAGGATTCCGATTCCGGCGTCATAAGTTGGATTTGTAGCTTACTCAGCGTCTGCACGATGCCAGCATATGCGGTAATGGGCGGGACCTTCACGCCGGTTTCTGGATTGACCCATTCCGATTGAATCGTCACCTTCCAAGTGCCACGAAGGTCAGGGCGATCAAATAGCCATCCTTGAAAAATACGCAGTCGCCAGAAAAGATGCTCCATTGCTAGCGCGACTATTACGAGGACGCCGACCACCGTCGTGAACGGGGCTAGATGACTCCAGGATATAGGTGTTCCTTGCAGCCAAAGCACCGCGCCCCAAGCGGCAGTAGCGATGGCGAGTGCAACAGTGATTTGGAGGCGTGTGAACATGGCTAGGAAATTCCAATATATCTGCGAGCACGGTCAACGAATGCCTCAAATTGCCTGCGCTTCGCATCATCACCCTTGACTAGGTATTTCAGTTCGCTCACTTCGCCCCATTCCTCACATAACGTCATACTTGAAAGGTAGTAGGATAAGTGATTCAGCACAGCAGTCACGTCCTCGTACCAGGTAGTGTGCGTGAAGCAAGTGTTTGGAGCATTCCAAACAAGGCACTCAACGTTAAAGCCTTTAATCGGCTTGGCTTCGGCGATACCTTCCTCGTCCATGATGGTGCGAAGCTTCTTCACGATACGGACAACGCCTCGATATGCCCGGCCGGTGTTGTTGTTCTTTGCGTTGCCATTCTCGTAGTGCTGGCGTGGCCATTCGTACGTGTCGTAGAGGCGTTCGGGCCAATTGATAATTCGACCTCCGCTATCTGGTCGCAACTCCGTTCCACAAATGTACGAGCCATCTGCCGAATAGCGGCGATGCACCACTAGCGGAACTACGTCCGCATCGACGCGATAAGTGTTTTCATGAATATCGAATGCCTTATCGCCCCGCGTGACATGAGCTGCACCAAAGTGAGCAATCAGCGCCTTGCCAATATCATTCTTGAACTCGGCATAAGAATAATCGGCAGGGACATTCCCGAAGTCAGAATCCCCCTTGCCTTCAGGGTAGTTTGTGAAGAACATGCTTCCGGTATAAAGCACGCCAATGTCAACGTCGCTATCCTGTCGGACGTTTACACGGTTGCGGTACGAGCCTTGAACAAATACTTTAGTGACTGACGCCACCTTCGGAGATGCGGCAAGGGCCTTTTTGATCGCAGTGATGGAGTGCTCGATCTTGTCGGCTTCTGTTTGGCTGGGCGACTGCGCCCAAGTCGCAAAACGGTCGTTCCATGTCCCGCTCATAAGTTTCTCCTCTGGTTTCCCCTTGGGCCGAGATAGGGATGGCGAAATCCCACTTCAAGGGTCGGCGCCACCAAGCTGCGGCTCAGATAGTTTGCCTGACTAGTCTCACCCTGTGCGACACCGATCCGCATGATCGCCCTTAGGGATTAACCTTGGGAGGAACGATGGATCGTTGGGATCGGATGGCCGTTCGGGCCTATGCGCCCTCAGTGGCCGCGCTGCTGTTCACGGCGGCGTCGATGTTCATGCTTTCGGGCCTGCCCGATAGCCCGCTGACGCATGGGTTGGTGCAGGGCTTTCGCTGGGTGCCGCTGCTGGGGCTGGTGGCTGCTACGGGGCTGTTCGTGGCGTCCACGTACCGGCTGTTGCAATGGCACAGGCTCGTAGGGCCTAGCTGCCCGACCTGCGGCGGCCCACTGGGCCACGAGCGCACGGGCTACGTGAGCCGGGGCGGTGCCTACCGGCGCTGCTATGCCTGCGGCGACAACGTGAATCACCGGCACTACGATTAGTACCGCATAGCCCGACATACAGGCTAAACGCCCGGCAAGAAAACTGAAGGAGCTAGGCCACGAAGCCTAATCTATTGTTCACTGGCACGAAGATGGGGCTTGAGCCCTCACGCTTTTTGAGGGTGGCCGATTTCGAGTCCGAAGCGTCCGCAATTGGCTGGGAGGAGCCTACGGGTCAAATCATAGCCTTGCCGCCCATTGCTCGATGCAGCAAGACAAACGACTCGCGGGCTCGCACAAGCCCTAGTCTTATCTTCGTGATGGATTCCACGGGCCTTTCCATGAAGAAGGCAACATCGTCAGGCGATCGATCCAATCATGCCCTCCAATACCTCAAGCTGCGTTCCCGCGATTAGCGGGTTTGCGACCTTGCCGTAACTGAGGGAGTCTGCGAGGCTCTTGAGGCAGGTTGCGATGAAATAAATCTTCTCCGCGGCATCAGCTCCCGCTTTCGCCGCGACGAAATCCGCTTTGGCCTTCACCGCCGAAGCTGGGTTGCGGGTATTATTTCGGAGACCCTGGCCCACTTATTCAGCCCGATAGGGCTTCGAAGGCCGGAATACCTGCAAAAACAGGGCTTCCGGCCTTTTTCGTTGGACCAGCCCCTCACCGGCAGACTCCAGTTCACCCCCGAGTGAGACCCGCAGCCCCATCCCGTCCGGTGCCGTCCAGAACCTGCCGATACCGGTGCGCTTGTCGAGAAACATGACGTCGAAGGAGCAGGTCACGCGATCATCCATCGCGCTTTGACACTCGAAGAAGCGGCGCAGAAGGTCAAGATGGTGCGTATCGAACGCGCGGGTGTTGCTGAAGAACAGGGCCGGTCTCAAGCGGCCGTTGAACGCGTTGCATGCGGTCCGGTCCGGTGATCGCTGTTCCTGCATCGAGAAGCACGTACTGATGGGGTCGACGGTTTCCAACCGGATCCTGTGCTCGCCGATATACAAGCCATGCATCTGGAACCCATCAGATGCGGGCAATGTAAAGAAGATGTTCCCTACACACTCACCAGGCGGACTACCTGCGCGAATACGCGCGGCCTTTGCCTCCCTGGCGATCTGCAGCACATCCACACGCGCATTCTGGCGCTCATGGAGCAGAAACAGGCGCAGGAAAACCACCATCAGCAGGATGTCGCCGGAGCCCGCAATAGCACCGTGCTTCCAGGAATAGATTTTCTGATAATTGCGAATAATCACCTGTTCTGTCGCATTTGACCCCCGTGACAGCACGGCGCAATGATCCCCGGCAAGGATCAGATGGTCTTGCACATCGGCCGCAATAATCAGCGTCATGGCAGACAAGACTCCACGCACAGCGCATCGCAAGTAAAGGAACTACGTCATGCCGGGAAACTTCATCATCAAGGCCAGCCAGCATCCGTTTCTGGCCGGCGAACGGCTGCCCGCGCAGCTTGCATCGCTGCCGGACAACCGGGCAGCTCTGTTCGATGAAGCCTTCGTTCTGAAGGACAAGACAACCGGCGAGCCGTTACCCAATATTGCCTATCGCATCCTGGTTGAAGATGGAAACGTTCTATCTGGCGTTACCGATAGGCTCGGCCTCACGCATGTCGTGAACTCCGCCGCCGCCCAAGCGCTATCGCTGCAATTGCAGGAGAGCTGACGTCATGGTCATCACTGCCGCACGCATCCTGTATCGCACTATCGCCAGTTCTTCGACGTCACCGGTCTCCAACAAGGTGCGCAAGGAGGTGCGGATCGACAGGCCGCGCGACGTCCTCCACATGGATCCTGTCGCGCTGGCGCCAGAGATCCTGGATGAAGATGAGCGCCCCGTAGAGGGCTCGACCGAGCCCCATGCCATCCCGTACAAACACCCGATGATCAAGGTGGCCCCGCATACCAACCGCATTGCGCATCGCGAGCTGAAGATTCGTGTGTGGAGCGAGGGTCGGCCGGACAATCACCATCAAGGCAAGACGGTGACATGGTCCATGGCCCCGCTGTTCGTTCCGCCGGGCGACGAAGGTCAGCCGGCCCTGGATCCCGTATTCCGGGGCAGTTGGGTGCATGCCGTTGCAGAACAGCGTGACCGCTTCACTGCGCCGGATGAACTGACCGCAGTGGGGTTCACCCGACTCAGTCAGGAGCAAGCGACGACAACCGTGGACGCAACCGGGCATACCGCCATCCGTATCAACCTGCCGCCCGTCGCATTCAATGCCGCCCGCATAAATGTGAAGCTGGAAGGGGCGGCAGCTGCGGTGGATGTGATTGATGTTGAGGTGCCGGGGATCATTGTGATTGACCCGGGGCACGGGGGTACAGCAAATGAAGACGGATCTTCCGCCAACAATGCAACATCACACACGAGCGGCGTTCTTGAGAAGCAGCTGACACTGGAGTTCGGATTGCGCACATCTCGCGCACTTCGCACACTACGCACCAATGAAAACAGGAATTTGCGAATTCATCTCACGAGGCCTGACGATGAAAACAAGCCCGGAACAGACCGCGCGAATGTAGCCCGCGATAACGGCGCCGACATACTACTCAGCATCCACTTCAACGGAGCCAACGGGATCGCCAGAGGCACGGAGACATTGGTCCGCCCGCGCAGAGACAATGTCAACTTCGCCGAAGACACGGCACTCGCGGAAAGAGTCAACGATGCGACTTACGGTGCCATCCTCGCCCATGATGCTGGCGCCAGAAATCGCGGTGTAAAGTCCGAAAGGCAGCTTGCGGTCTTGAGTGACCCTCAACTTGGAAACACTGCTTTGTACCACCCGCTTCGCGCTGCGCTGCTGGAGGTCGAATTCATCGACCACGAGGATGTAGACAAGCTCCTGAGCATCACAGATGGATACGAGCAGGTCCGACAGGATATATGCGACGCCATCGCAGCTGCATTACTCGACGATCTGAGGCGCAACCAATGAAGGAAATTTTAGGCATGCATCTCCATTTGCCGTCCCCACTCCGCCTGGCACTGCCGTACCCCAGCCTGATCTATGCAGTTCTTATAGCCTGCACCTTGCCCTCGCTTGCGGTAGCAGCCGCCGTAGAAGAGGCGACCGACATGGCACCGTCTTCCGAAGCGCGCTCGAAGCAGCTTGCTGTCAGCTACACACTGCAGCCTGAGAAGCTCCGTAAGACCTCGCGGCCCATCCAGAAGTCGAAACTATTCAGACTTCTCGCGACCGGATCTGCACAAGCACGAATCGTCAACATAGATGGTGAAGTAGTCAGGTCATCCGCGCCAAGAGCAAGCATCCAGACCTTGGAGATCAGTCCTGATGAACGCTGGTTTCTTGTAAAGGTGGGTAACGCCGGATATTCGATTGTTTCTGCAAGATCGCTGATGGATATGGCGAAGCCTCCGATGCATCCGGAGGGCCCAGAGGACGCCAACAACATCAGCTGGAGGATTTTCGACAACAACCATCTCATCGGTCAGGCCGACCTCCCTTCGCTGGACACCGAAGGCCTGACGGCAGCCGAGGTGGAGTCGCTTCCTCCCCGGGACACACTGATTTACCTGTACACCATCTCCAGCAACACCATGACCCCCATCCAAGTCGCCGACACACTCTCTCGTCCATTCCATATCGCAGGCGTCACCGACGGCCAGGTCGAGCTGCTGCACTACGTCACTTCGGAGATATTTGGCGCGAGGATTGTCCCACTACCCGCCCAGTGACCTTCGCAGCTGCGGGTCACTGGGCGTTGCAGCCCATCTGCAAACCCGTCAATCGTCTCCCTGATCCTTGCGCTCCGGGCGCCGGGTCTCCGCGTCGTGGATGGCCTGGTCGGTCTGGCCGGGGCGCTGTTTGGCTACTTCGTCCTGCTTGCGGTCCTGCTGGGCTTCCTTGGTGCCTTCCTGCTGGCCCTGCTGCTTGTCGTTGCTGGTCATGCTGGGTACTCGCTGTGGCCGTGTCACGGGGATGACGATCAGCCTAGCCAGCGCGGGGTGATGTGCCGGTAACGGTTTCGTGCGGGCCATGGCAACGCCGTTGGGCTCGAACGCACCCGCCGGAGTACCCCACCGCTCAGTCCAGCTTGACCACCACCTTGCCGAAGTTGCGCCCCTTGAGCAGCCCGAAGAACGCCTCCGGTGCCTGCGCCAGGCCCTCGACGATGTCTTCGCGGTACTGCACCTTGCCCTCCTGCAGCCACCGCGCCATGTCCGTCAGGAATGCCGGGAACAGCGCGTGGAAATCGGACTGGATGAAGCCGCGCACGGTGAGCCTCTGGCGCAGCACCTGGCTCATGAAGCCCGGCAGCCGGTCCGGCCCGGGCAGCACCGCGCCGCGTGCGTTGTAGGTGGCGATGGTGCCGCACACCGGGATGCGCGCGAAGTCGTTGAGCAGCGGCACCACCGCCTCGAAGACGTGGCCGCCGACATTCTCGAAGTACACATCGATGCCGTTGGGTACCGCTGCGCGCAGGCGGGCGGTGAAGTCGTCGGCACGATGGTCCAGGGCCACGTCGAACCCCAGCGTTTCCAGGTAGCGGCGCTTCTGCTCGCCACCGGCAATGCCCACCGTGCGCGCGCCCTGCAGCTTGGCGATCTGTCCTACCGTGGCCCCGACCGGGCCGCTGGCGGCCGCCACCACCAGTGTCTCCCCGGGCTGCAGCCTGCCGATTTCCTGCAGGCCGGCATACGCGGTCAAACCGGGCATGCCATACACACCCAGCGCGGTACTGACGGGCAACCCGGTGTCGCCCAGTGTGCGGGTGATGCTGTCACCGTCCACCACCGCGTGGGTCTGCCAGTTGCCCGTGGCCACGACCTGCGCGCCGACGGCAATGCCGGGATGGTTGGAGGCAATCACCTCCGACACCGTGCGCCCTTCCATCACCGCGTCCACGGCCACCGGCGCGGCATACGAGGGGCCCTCTTCCATGCGACCGCGCATGTACGGATCCAGCGACAGCCAGCGGTTGCGCAGCAGCACCTGACCCGGGCCCGGCGTCGGCACGGCGACCTGCTCCAGGCGGAAATTGGCGGCAACCGGTTCGCCCTGCGGCCGCGAGGCCAGGACGACGCGGGTGTTGGTGAGGTCGTTCATCGATGGGCAACTCCATGACAGTGTGTGCCCACGGTAGTCGCTGGCGAGGTGCCGGGGGTGGGGGCAAAAACAGCGTTCCATCCGTGCGCTGGCCGCGCGGTACCGCCAGCCCCTGCCCCGCCGGCATCGGCAGTACCGATGCGACAACAGCATTCCACTGGCCGCCGCGTGCCAGCCTGCCATGGCCACCGGGAGGCCGCGTGGCGCATCATGGCGCGATGATCGCCCTCGCCCACCACGTTCGCGCCCATGCCGCGCGCTATCTGCTGCTGTTGATGTCGGCGACCACCGCCCTTGGTCTGGGCCTGTGGGTGGTGCTGGCCACCGAGCCGGGCTGCCTGGCCGCGCAGGGTCATTGGTCGGGCCGCGGCCTGTGCCATACGCGGCTGTGCCTGCTGCAGGGTGATTGCGGGGAGATGGCCACGCCGGTGATCGGTTGCGCACACGTTCGGCCCGGCGACTCCCGCAGCAAGGTGTACTTCCACCTGGGCAACCCGCTGCCCGGCGCACCGGCATTGGCGCACTGGCAGGCGTTCAAGGAAGGCGACGGCATCATCGAAGCGCGCTTCGACGGTGATCGGCTTGTGAGCCTGGCCTGCCCGCTGGCGAAGTAGCCGACGCGCGAACCCGACACCGGGCTCAGCCGTTCAACCCTACCGCCTCACGCAGCTCGAACGGTGCCTCGCATTGTGTACAGCGTGAGCTGCCGAACAGCAACCGCAGCGTGTCGGCGAATCCGTCGCGGTGCGCGCGTGCCATCTCCAGCAGCCAGCGCTCCGACTCGACGGCCGGATCACCGGCCCCCGCTTCGATCACCGCCGTGCGCACCGCCGCGCCCCCGATCCATTCCTCGTGCGTGACGAAGGCCTGCGGCGGGTCGATGACGATATACAGATCGGTTTGGCAGGCCGGGCACATGCCCGACAGTTCGCCTTCCAGCACCCCGGCCAGCGCGCGCGACCAGACCCGTTCACCACCGAAGGCCAGGCCGGCCTGCAGCAGGTGCAGGAACGACGCCTCGGGCAGGTCATCCCGGGCAACCTCGTGCAGGGTCTGCGCGGTGCAGTCCTGCAGCAGCGGCAGCAGCTCCGGATGGCCCGGCACCTGCACCGGCGCGCTGTCGGCATGGCTCACGATGGCACCGGCCAGCACCAACGGCTCGATCCGCTGCGCCGGCACCGCCTTCAGCGCGGCACGCAGCAGATAGGGGAGCGCCTGCAGGCTCGCCGAATACACCGTGGATTGGTGGCACAGGTGTGACCACAGCACATCCCAGTCCACCTCGCCGGTGCCCGCATCCAGTTCCTCGAGCATCGCGCCCACGGTAGCGGCGCTGCCGTAGGCATCATCGAGTGCATTCCAGTCGGGCATTGCCGTGCTCCAGCGTGTGCGGGTGTAGCCGGCAGTGTGCGACGGTCAGCGTGTTCGCCGCCACTGCAGCGGGCTGATCCCCATTTCCACCCGGAACATGTAGTTGAACGCGGACGCCGACGCATAGCCCAGCTCGTGCGCGATCAGGGTGGGCGAACGCCCCTGCGCCAGCCATTCGATCGCACGCAGCAGGCGCAGCCGCGTACGCCACGCGCGCAGGGTCATGCCGGTCTCGCGCTCGAAGTGCCGCGCCAGCGTACGCGTCGATGCACCCAGCCGGGTGGCCCAGTACGCCATGTCGCGCTCGTCGCCGGGATGATCGTGCAGGGTCTGGCACCAGCGCTGCAGGCGTGCATCCTGCGGCCACGGCAGGTGCAGCGTGTGGCGCGGCTGGCGGCGCAACTGGGTGGTGATCAGGCGGCACAGCGTGAGGTAGTAGTCCGGATCGGGGTCGGCCGTGGTGCGGTCCAGTTCCACGATCAGTTCGCGCAGCAATGCCGACACCTCCAGCACCACACAATGGTCGGGCATGCCCAACGCCGCGTCGTCGGCCACGTAGAGGTTGCGGAAGGCCGCCGCGCCGAGTGCGCCGGTGTGGTGCAGCGTGCCGGTGGGCACCCACAGCGCCTGCTGCGGGGTGATCACATGCCGCGCGTGCGCGGCACTGACCTGCAACACGCCCTCGGTGGCGAACACCAGCTGGTTCCAGGGATGTGCGTGCGGTGGGAAACGCTCACCGGCGGCCAGCTGCTGGCTGCGCGCCACCACCGGCCACGGCAGCCGCCGCAGCGCCGGCACCGGCACTTCGCGCCACGGCGCCACCCGCGTGCGGGGCCGGGATTGTCGCTTGGTCGACATGATGGGTCATTCTATCGAAAGACAGTCAGCGCCCGTGCACGGAGGATGGGCCAACCCCCTTCTGCCTGCCGCCATGACTGTCCCCGCCCCTGCTGCGCCCGCACGTCGTCCCTGGCAGGTCATCGGTGCCGGCATCTGCGCGCTGGTGCTTACCGTGGGTCTGGCCCGTTTCGCCTACACCCCGCTGCTGCCGCTGATGCGGGTGGACGCCGGATTGAGCGCCGCACAAGGCGGCTGGCTGGCCACGTTCAACTATCTGGGCTACCTGCTGGGCACGCTGCTGGTGGCGCGGGTGGGCGACATGCGGCGGAAGTTCCACTTCTACCGGGTGGGCCTGGTGCTGGCCGTGCTGGCCACCGGGCTGATGGGGCTCACCACTACGCCCTGGCTTTGGAGCCTGCTGCGCTTCGTCGCGGGCCTGTCCAGCACGGCCGGGCTGCTGCTGGCCTCGGGACTGGTGCTGAACTGGTTGCTGGCACAGGGCCTGCGCCCGCGGCTGGGCCTGCATTTTGCCGGTCTGGGGCTGGGCATCGCGGTGTCCGGGCTGGCCACCGCCGCGCTGGCCGGGCATGCCAGTTCCAGCGGCCAATGGATCTGGCTGGCCGCCCTGGGGTCGCTGTTCCTGGTGCCGGCCTGGGCGTGGATGCCTGCGCCGGCGGCGGCATCTGCCCAGACCACGGGCACCGCGCCCACCCCGCCCCCCCGGCGCTGGCGCCACCTGCTGGTCGCCGCCTACTTCTGCGCCGGCTTCGGCTTCGTGGTCAGCGCCACCTTCATCGTGGCCATCCTGGAACAGACCGCCGTGTTTGACGGCCATGGCAGCGCGGTCTGGGTGCTGGTCGGGCTGGCCGCCGTGCCCTCCACGTTCGTCTGGGACAGGCTGGCGGCGCGGCTGGGGCTGATCCGCGCGCTGATGCTGGCCTTCGCGCTGCAGGCCGCCTCCTTCGTGCTGCCGGTATTGGATGACGGGCTGCTGGCCGGGCTGGGCAGCGCCGTGCTGTTCGGCATTACGTTTGCCGGCATCGTCAGCCTCACCCTTACCGTGGTCGGCCGCCATTACCCACGCAACCCCGCCAAGGCGATGGCCAACCTGACACTGAGCTACGGCGTGGCGCAGATCCTGGCCCCGGCGCTGGCCGGCACCCTCGCCCGCGACACTGGCTCCTACCAGGCCTCTCTGCTGCTGGCCGCGGTGATCATGGCCATCGGCATCGTGCTGCTGTGGTGCATGCCCGACGACACGCACTGACGGCGCGCAGCGCGCGAGGTGCGGACTGAACCGATGTTCATGCGCACGGCAGACGCGCACGGGCACGCCAGATCAAGCACTTGCAGGCCTTTGCGCGAGGCCTGGCAACAAATGTGAAATTTTTTTCGCGAAACGCTTGCCGAACCCTGCATACCTCCGTATTATTCGCGTCCTCGCCAGCGGCAACGCAGCGATGAAGTGGCCGAGTAGCTCAGTTGGTAGAGCAGGGGATTGAAAATCCCCGTGTCGGCGGTTCGATTCCGTCCTCGGCCACCATGATTCAAGAAGAGCTCGCAGAAATGCGGGCTCTTTTTCTTTGTGCGGTTGTACGGAATCTGCACGTATCCCTTTCCTGCGAGGACGCAGATGCACGCGCGCGACGGGATGATCGAACTGAGGACGCACCTGCACGATGCCGGCTGGACTGTAAGCAACCCGGCCGAGCTGTTCGAGATCGTCCGCAAGGAAATCGAGTGGGATCTTGTGCATGAGTGGTCGGCGAAAACGGACACGCTGGTGTTCTGGCTGCCGTCGCACCCGGGCGAGGTGAATACAGTGGCAGATCTTCACTACGTCACCCGCGCGAGCGACGGCACGCGCCTGGACTTCAGATCGGATGA
>Ga0157370_10000270_pt1 | contig 65780 bp, 54 predicted proteins | sample C35metaG_FD_113463 | JGI IMG/M metagenome (GOLD analysis project Ga0157370, IMG submission 113463) | Corn rhizosphere microbial communities from Kellogg Biological Station, Michigan, USA - C3-5 metaG | ecosystem: Host-associated > Plants > Roots > Rhizosphere > Soil | place: USA: Michigan...
ACCATGCGGGCGAACCAGCTTCGCCTCTACCTCTCGGCTATGGCGTATGTGCTGGTGAACGGCCTCAGACGGCTGGGTCTGAAGGCGACGGAACTGGCGCGGGCGGAAGCGATGACCATCCGCGCGCGCTTATTCAAGATCGGTGCTCTGGTGCGGATCAGCGTGCGACGCGTGTGGCTTTCCATGGCAGCCGCTGTTTGCGCAGGTATGGAGAAACCTGCGCTGCTGACCAGGGTCACGCTGCGGTTTCGACCGACGTTTACTCGCTTTTATGCGGCAGATTGCGGAGCCTTGTCTTTCAGCGCCGAAAAACGACGAAAATAATGGCGTCCGACCCAGAGCCGTTTTCAAAAAATATTTAAAACTGACGGCTGCGCCGGTTCCTTGCCCCCGTGTGAGAAATCCGGATTAAGGCGCACTTATTTCTGACGATCGGTCATGCCAGTGTTTCCGGTCATGGGCACCAGCTTCAGGCGGGAAAGTCCGGTGATCAGCCAGTGGACGCGCTGAGGAAAAGGTTATGAACAAAACCGGTGTCAAACAATTTCAGACTGTGTTTCTCGAAGGCGACGACGTCGTCCTTACGCGGGGAACGTACGAAGGCACGCCCGGCATTTTCCTGCGGCTCAGAGTGGACCCAAAATGGGCAGACATTACCGAGCGCAATGGAATCGTGCGAAGCCACCCGCTCGAATGGCTCGCGCGCTCCTCGCGAGCCGGACAGTGACGCTCTTTGAGTAAAGGGGGACCTGGATCTGCCACATATCACGCTGTGGTTCACGGTCGAGAAACTCGGATTTCTTCTCAGCCTGCCGACAGACCAACTGTTTCGGAAAGAATTTATCGATTCCAGGCTGCCCGGCTGTCGACCGGATATCGCCGAACTAACCCGTTTAACCAAGAGGCAATAAAAACCAAAACTATTTCTTAATGCCTGTTATAATCGGGCAATTAATTTCTGTATCAGTGGTTCGAGCCACTGCCGATGTGCCGGCCGGGGAAAAGTCCTCGCCGGCAATCAGGCGCTCCCGCTGATTGGAGTCGCACTACTTTTTTTCGGAAACTGGGTCCCTCTGTCCGCACAGACGACTTCGGTTATCCAGGGCAATATCCTCGATCCGCGTGGCGGAACCGTCGCGGGAGCCCGAATCGCCATCAAAGGCGCTGTGCTGCCCGGAAAAATTCGAACGGACAGCGATGAGTTCGGGGCCTGGCGAATCTCCGGGCTGCAACCGGGAACCTACACGCTCGAGGTCGCAAAACCGGGGTTCAGCGTAACCGTATACGATCGCATTCCGGTTCCGATAAACAGCGTCGTGACGCTCGATGTCCGGCTTGCGATCAGCGCCGCGAAGGAAACCGTGACGGTTCTGGCGCGGCCGGCCATGCTGGAGCCGAGCAACTCCTCGACCGGTAGCGTGATTCTCCCGCAGCAACTGGAGGGCCTCCCGATCAATGGGCGAAATTACCTCGATTTGATGCAACTGGTTCCAGGCGTTGTCGTCAATCGCCGGGAGGATGCGAGCACGGACTCCGCTGTTCCCGTTCTCGGCGACCGGGGTGGGAACGCCATGTTTCTGGTGGACGGTCTGCCGAACAAGAACCTGGTCGACGGCGGCGCAGCCGCGCCCTTTAACCAGGATTCGATCCTGGAGTTTCAGGTCCTGACGTCGGGTTACAAAGCCGAATTCGGGCATGGCTCGGGCGGTGTGGTGAACGTGCTGAGCAAAAGCGGGACCAACCAGTGGCATGGCATGCTCTCGGCGTTTCACCGCAACAGCGTGCTCGATTCCTCCGATGTCCCGGGCGCAAACGCTCCTTTTCTGCTCCGCTGGGATCCTGACGGCAATATCGGAGGGCCGCTTGTTCGGAATCGGGTTTATGTTTTCGGCTCGCTCGAGCGCATTCGCGAGAGCCGGCAGTTGAACTTCATATTTCCCCCAAACACGCCGGATTTCCTCAAAGCGCGCGAACAGGGGTTCGATCAACACAACCAGACGTTTGAAATTCGTGGCTTTTTGAAATTTGATGAGCAGGCGGGACACCATCGTTTGACGGAAGAAGCGAACCTGGCAAACGGTCATGTAACCAATTTCCTGCCGCTTTCCCAGGCGATCAGCGTACCATCGACCCGAACCGACTCGGATTGGCGGTATCTGATGTGGGGTTTGCACGATTCCGCGACGCTGGGCGATCAAAACAATCCGTTTCTCTTCAGCGCGTATCTCCAGTACCGGGGAGAGCCGCTGACGGAGCGTCCCGCCAATCCTCAGGCCGGCCCGGCGACCACGATATTCAACATCTTCAGCGGCATGGAGACCGGCCGCCTGACCGGAGATCTGGGGCAGGTGAAATTCGGGGCCGGCTTTACGCCGCTCACTTTGAGGCAGCAGTACTTGTCCTCCGGGGCCAATCTCGACAAGGTCGCGGGACGGCACGAGATCAAGTTCGGCTGGGATTTCCAGCGTACGCGCGCGGATGGGGTGGAAGCAAGCAATCTTCTGAGTCAACTCTTCGCCACTTCCTCCGATTTCAGCCAGTTCGGACCGGTGAACGCGGGCGTGTACGTGCTAACCACGGTAGCGGGCCAGACGGCGGCTGAAAACGCCATTCGTCTTCGCAATAACTACGACGGATTATTCATTCAGGACGACTGGAAAATCACCAGGCATCTGACGGTGAGCCAGGGGCTGCGCTGGGATTATGATTCCCGCTTTCCCAATTTCGCCAACTTCTCGCCCCGTCTCGGCATCGCCTGGTCCCCCGGCGGTAAAACGGTGCTCAGCGCCAGCTGGGGAATCTTCGAAGACAACTTCCGGCTGGGTCTGGCCCGCGATATCCCCTCTTTCGGTGGAGCCAGCCTCTACAGGAATCAAACCATCTCATTCCCGCGCCTCTTCTACGGCGATCCGTCCATGGTTCCACTGCTGGGCGGCCTCTGCGTGTCTCCCGTGCTCACGGATGCCCAGATCGCGGCGACCGCATCGAGCTGCGCCAGCGCCGGCCTGTCGCTTCTCGGCGTGGATCACTTGAACGGTACTGTAGCTGCCGGCCATGCGTCCATTCCGGCGAATGCAGTGGTCAATACAGGCAATCTCCAGAACCTGACGGGCCTGACGGCCCAACAATTCGCAGACGCGGCCAGCGCGGCGGTGGGGCGGCAGCCGGGATTCTTCTTCTGGGGCGGGCTCGGTAATCTCTCGACGAATTTCGTCGCGCCGCCGAATGCGGCCGTTCCCGTCACGGTAGATCCCTCTTTCAGTACGCCTTACACACGCAATCTCCATTTGGGGGCGCAGCGGGAACTCGGCGCTAATTCAGTAATCCAGCTGGATTATTATCATCGCGACATCCGCAATATTCTCGGGGTGAGAACGGCGAATCTCGCTTTCGAGGCGCGCCTGCCCGGTCAGACGGGCAAACTCCAGCCGGACACGGGCTCGCGGCCAATTCTCAGCTATGGCCCGTGGTACCAGGGGAGATACGACGGCATCACCGTTGGCTTTCGCCGGCGCATGACCCGCCGCTTCACCGTGGAGGCATTCTATACCTGGGCCAATGCCGTCGATAATGCCTTTAATCCGAATCTGATCAGCGAAGTCCAGACTGGACTGGGAGCGGGCGCGCTGGCCGTAACGGGCCCAACGGACAGTTTTGTCGGCATTCCTCCCGTCGTGAAAGACCCGGTAACCGGGCAGACGAATGCAAACGGGCTTTTTATAGCCAGCAATGGAAATCCAGTACCTCAGGCCGGCAAATTCTATTACGGCCCCAATCTCGACCGGGGGCCTTCGGATCTGGCTCTCAATCATACGGCGCTCGTCGACGGGATCGTCCATCTTTGCTGGCACCTTGATCTCAGCGGCATCGCTCGCGCGCAGAGCGGCCTCCATTTCTCGGGATCACCCGCGAAGCCGGTCGATGTGGATGGCGACGGCGTTCTGAACGGCGTCGATTTTCTGGCCGGGCGCAATCATTTTGAAGCTCCGCGCTATATCAATCTCGACCTGCGGCTTTCGAAGCGCTTTGCCATTGCCGAAAGGCTGCATGTTCAGGCGCTGGTGGAATTCTTCAATATCCTGAATCGCGCGAATCCGGCCGCTGTGGAGCAGTTGGAACAAGTGCCTACGCCGCTCGGTAAACCGCTGCAATACCTGCCCGGCCGCGAAGGACAAGTGGGCTTGCGAATCGAGTTCTGACGCTGCCCCTCTGATCTGAAAGGAGAATGCGAGTGACCGGGAAATTCAGGATCCAGAGACTGGGATGGTTGGTCCTCGCGCTGGCCATGGGATATCTGGTTGGCGTACGCCAGGCGAGCCCCAAAGGGCCGCCCAAAACCTACAAGCTGATCCTCAACGTGTTTGGGCATCCCATGCAATTGCAGCTCGGCGTCGGCGTGTTGGGGATCGCGATTATCCTGATCCTCGTCATCCTTCTCGTTATGGCCTTGCTTCTCGCCTCCCTGGCTTCGCGTCGGGCGCGCCAGGCCGAGGCGGCCGGCCTGCGCCTCCGCGCCGAAGTCGGCGAGCGTGAGAGGGCGCAGGACGCTGCGCGTTCCAGTCAGGCATTGGTGCAGGCCATCGCTGAGAATTCGCCAGCAGCCATTTTCATCAAGGACCTGGCGGGACGTTATCTGCTGATTAATCGCCGGTGCGAAGAACTGTTTCACGTCCAACCGGGAGAAATAAGGGGTAGGACGGATGAGTATCTCTTTCCCAGGGAAACTGCCGAGGCCATGCGCGCCGCAGAGCAATCCGTACTGGCGGCGGGAACGGCGCTCGAAACCGAAGAGGAAAGACTCGATCAGGGTAGCCCGCGTACATGGTTGTCGGTCCGATATCCGCTCCGCAATGCGGCTGGCGAAGTCTACGCCATCTGCGGCATCGCGACTGACATTACTGAGCGGAAACGAGCGGAGCAGGCGCTCCGGGAAAGCGAGGAGCGGTATCGCGCTCTGGCCGAATCGGCTCCCCACCTGGTCTGGACCTGTAATCCGGAAGGAGAATGCGATTACCTGAGCCAGCAGTGGGCCGATTACACCGGGCTTCCGGCCGAAGGGCAGTTGGGCAATGGCTGGGCGGAACAACTTCACCCGGAAGATCGCAACCGGGTACAGCAGGCTTGGGCGGATGCAGTTGCTTCCGGCGATCAATTCGAGGCGGAGTATCGAATCCGCCGCGCCGATGGCGTCTACCGCTGGTTCAAAACCCGCGCCACGCCTCTGCGCGATGCGGACGGCCGGGTGGTGAAATGGTTCGGCTCGAGCGCCGACTTCGATGAACAAAAGCGAGGTCAGCAAAAACTGCAGGATCAACTGGGGCGTTTGAATCTGCTCGATCAAATCACGCGGGCCATCGCCCAGCGGCAGGACCTGCAGAGCGTGTTTCAGGTGGTAATCACAACGCTCGAAGAAAATCTACCAATCGACTTCGGCTGTATCTGCCAATATGATGCGCTGGCGGAGCCGCTGACGGTCAGCTGCGCCGGAAGTCGAGGCGCGGCGCTCGCCGAGGCCATGGGCATGACCCCGAACGCCCGGATCGGCATCGATCAGAATGGCCTCAGCCGCTGCGTAAACGGCCAGCTCGTTTATGAACCCGACGTGAGCCAGGTCGATTTCCCTTTCCCCCGCCGATTGACGAAAGGCGGCTTGCGCTCACTGGTGATGTCACCGCTCGCGTCAGAGAGCAGCGTGTTCGGAATTCTGGTCGCTGCCCGCCGGACGCCCGAGGATTTCAGCAGCGCCGATTGCGAATTTCTGCGCCAGCTGAGCGGGCACATCGCGCTGGCAGCCCACCAGGCGCAAATCTATACCGCTTTGCAGCAGGCTTATGACGAACTGCGCCAAACGCAGCAGGCAGTCATGCAACAGGAGCGCTTGCGCGCCCTGGGCCAAATGGCGAGCGGCATCGCCCACGATATAAACAATGCGCTCTCGCCGGTGGCGCTGTATACTGATGCGCTGCTCGATCGAGAACCGAATCTCAGCCCCCGTACACGCGAGTATCTGGAGACTACGCAACGCGCCATCGACGATGTCGCCCACACCGTGGCGCGGATGAGAGACTTCTATCGCCAGCGTGAACCGGAGTTGATGACGGCTTCGGTGGACGTCAACCAACTCGTCCAGCAGGTCCTCGATCTGACTCGCGCCCGCTGGAGCGACATGCCGCAGCAGCGGGGAATCGTGATCGAGATGAGGTCCGACCTCGCGGCCGATCTGCCGCCCATCGCGGGAAGTGAAAGTGAAATCCGGGAGGCTCTCACGAATCTCATTTTCAATGCTGTGGATGCGATGCCTGACGGGGGAACGTTAACCGTGCGAACCAGAAGCGTGGTGGGATTGCCGACCAATGGCGGCTCGCCGCGGGTGCAACTCGATGTGGTGGACACCGGTATCGGCATGAACGAAGAAACCCGCCGCCGCTGTCTTGAACCCTTCTTCACCACGAAAGGGGAACGCGGCACCGGTCTGGGTCTCGCCATGGTTTACGGATTGGCCCAGCGGCACAATGCGGATCTGGAAATCGAAAGCGAACTGGGCAAAGGCGCCACCGTGAGGCTTAGCTTCACTGTGCCGGCGACGGCCGCTGAGCCATCGCACACCGTATATCCACCTCCGCTACGGTCACGCCTTCGCATTCTGATCGTAGATGACGACCCAATTGTCATCAAATCGTTGCGTGACACGCTCGAAGCCGACGGCCACGCGGTGACCACCGCCAGTGGCGGCCGGGAGGGCATCGATACATTCCGGATGGCTGAAAAGCGCGGTGAACCCTTTGCGGTGGTGATTACGGACCTCGGCATGCCTTATGTGGACGGCCGCAAGGTAGCCGATGCGGTCAAAGGCGCCGCTCCGGCGACGCCGGTGATTTTGCTGACGGGTTGGGGTCAGCGGCTGACGGATGAACACGACGTGCCTCGAAATGTCGACCGTGTGCTGAACAAGCCGCCGCGAATACAGCAATTACGTTCGGCGCTGGCGGAATTAACAGTAGCCCGGCGGATGACGGCGGGCAAAGTCTTCTAAAGACCTCCTTGATGATTGACACGATACACGTTGCCAGATTACTGATCGTCGACGACGAGCCTGCCCAGATGAAAGCCTTGTGCAATACGCTCGAGTCCGAAGGTTACCGCGTCACTGGCTTCACGTCGGCAAACGCAGCGCTTGCACGGCTCCAGGAAGAAGACTTCGATGTGTTGCTTACTGATCTGATGATGCCCGACAGGGATGGGATCGCATTTCTGAGCGAGGCTCTCCAGATCGATCCCAATCTTGGCGGCATTGTGATGACGGGACATGGCGCGATCGACACCGCAGTTCGGGCCATGCAGGCGGGCGCCATGGACTACATCCTCAAGCCCTTCAAGCTAACCGCTATTCTGCCAGTCATTGCACGCGCCCTTGCCTTGCGGCGCCTGCGCGTGGAAAACATCCAGCTCCATCAGGCCGTGGGCATTTACGAAGTCAGCATGGCGATCGCCTCGGCTCGCGATTCGGAAACGGTTCTGGAGAAAGCAATTGACGCAGTCTGGACGCAGATTCCGGCCCGGGACGTTTCCGTTCTCCTCCTGTGCGACGACGCTCGGGAACTCCGCGTAGCGGCGGCGCGAGGTGAAGGCGCCGAGCGAAGTCGAGGAACCCGAATATCCGCAGGTCCCGCGTTGCTGGATTGGGCCGGCCGTAGCTCTGAGCCACGCTCGTTATCGGAGAAGTCTACCGATCAGTACTCCGTCCTCGGCAGCGGCCCGGACACGGTGTCGATACCGATGCTTGCCGCGGGAAAATGGATCGGCATTCTCAAAGTCACGCTGGCGAACTCACAGCGGCCATTGGCTCCCGGTCAGGTCAAGGCGCTCAGCATTCTGGCCAATGCCGCGGCATCGGCTTTCGAGACCACATCCCTGCTGGAGCGACTAAGCGCCGCCGAGGAGCGCTATCGCCGTTTGGCCGAAAACGCTCCCGATATTGTGTTCCGGTATGAACTCTCGCCGCCGGCACGCTTTGTTTACGTGAATCCGACGGTTGCAGCCGTGACGGGTTACACGCCTGAGGAATTTTATGCAGACCCGGAGCTGGCCCTGAAGATTACGCATCCGGAAGACCACGGATTAATGGAGACCCTGCTTGACGGGCGTTATGCCAGCGGGAGCACCATCACGATCCGGTATTTGCACAAGAATGGCGTAGTGCTCTGGATCGAGCAACGCATCATGGTTGTGCGCGATTCCGAAGGCCGGCTGCTGGGAATCGATGGCATAGCACGAGACATCAGCGAGCGCCGACAGCTCGAAGAGCAGCTCCGGCAGTCTCAAAAAATGGAGGCTATCGGCCGTCTCGCCGGCGGCGTATCGCACGATTTCAACAACCTGCTCGTCGTCATCAATGGTTATTCCGATCTAGTCCTAAACGACTATGAAGTGGCATCTCCGATTCGCGAAAAGCTGACGGAAATACGGAAGGCGGGAGAAAATGCGGCTGCCTTGACTCGCCAGCTCCTCGCTTTCAGCCGAAGACAACTCGTCAACCCCCAGGTGATGAATATCAATTCGGTCGTCGAGAGCAATTCGAAGATCCTTCGCCGGATTATTGGTGAAGATATCGAGCTGGTCGCCATTCTCGACCCGGATGTGGAATCGATCAAAGCCGATCCCTCGCAGGTCGAGCAGATTCTGATGAACCTGGCCGTCAACGCGAGAGACGCAATGGCGAAGGGAGGAACGCTCACCATTGAAACCCGGAACGTCCGGCTGGGCGAAAGCGATGCCAATGAAGATTTTCCCGTGACCGCTGGCGATTACGTGATGCTGGAGGTGAGCGATACCGGCTGTGGAATGGATGCGGGGACGAAGTCGCAAATCTTCGACCCGTTTTTTACAACCAAGGAGGCGGGAAGAGGAACAGGTCTCGGCCTTTCGATCGTTTATGGCATCGTAAAGCAGAGCGAAGGGTATATTCGGGTGGACAGCGAGCCCGGAAAAGGCGCCAGCTTCAAAATCTGTTTCCCACTCGTAAGGGAATCGAGAGCGGTCGCTGCGCCAACCTCTGTCCCGGCCAGCAGCCCGCGGGGTTCGGAAACGATTTTGATTGTCGAAGATGATTCGGGAGTCCGCCAACTGGTCAGCACGGTTCTGCGGAGCGCGGGCTATCAGGTCCTCGAATGCGGGAATGGGAAGGAGGCTTTAAAGATGTTCCGAGAAAACGAACATCGCGTTGGACTGGTGCTTACCGATCTGGTGATGCCGCAAATGAGCGGCGTCGAGATGGCAGAGAAGCTCAGGGCAATGAATCCACTGATGCGTATCATTTTTATGTCCGGCTACGCGGACGACGCAGTCCTCCGTCATGTCCATGTGGAGGCTGGAACTCCTTTTATTCAAAAGCCCTTCAGCGCGGCGAAACTGCTCGAAATGGTTCGCGAAGTACTGAACCGCAGGGCGGCGGGTACCGGCGTTGTGTCAGCGTGAAATCAGTGTGTTCGTCCGTGCCCGAGCAAATAGAGCAGAAACAACACGCGCGCGTTCGACTGTATTCGCGCTGTCAATCCCTCACCATTTCATTTCCGTCATCGGAGGTTTTCCGGATCTCAGAACGAGCCATGCTGCACGACAGCCGAAGTATCGCTGTCGCGCGACAAGATCCCTCAAATCGCCGGTTGGGAAATGCGATGTGACTCAAATCTGACTTAGACGACCGCGAATGGAATCAGTTGCTTACGCATGAAAAGAAGCAACAAAAAGGGTCTGCACTACGTTGATCGGTAGACGAGCAAGACTGGCGCTGTACCTGCCGAGACCAAAATCGTGCGGATCACTCTGACAATGGCACGCACGGATGGCAGCACGAACGATTCCGCGGTCGACAATCCCTGCCTTACGCTTGCGCGGCGCGCACGCCCACCAAAGAAACAGGCGGGAGCAGCACGCATAGAACGAAAACCATCTGAACGGCAGGGCTTTTTCAGAAATCAATTTGTACACCGACCTGAAAATCGCCTGACGCAGCAGCCACAAAGCCGCAACGAGTACCGGTGCCCGGCTCTCGACTTAGATTCCCGCCTCCGGGCTGTAAAACTGATGATCTTCGCGCCAGCCACCCTGGCCTTCCCCGATGCTCCTGTAATCCGCTACGAACTCAATCCGCTTTATGTATTTCACCATCATGAATCCGAGCTGCGTCTCGACTCGCAGGCGCAGTGGGGCCCCATGAGCGATCCGAAGAGACTGTCCATTCATTTCGTACGCGAGAATGGTCTGCGGATCGCGCGCCAAATCAATGTGAATCGTTCCGTAAAAATAGCCGCCCGCCGCTGAATCAGGCTCTGTCTGCGCTTTGTTGTCGAATGCATACAGCGCAATGTATTTCGCCGACTCGGATGGCTTGCAGAGTTCGACGATATCTTTGAGTGACACGCCACCCCACTGGGCAACAGCCGACCAGCCCTGAATACAGCAATGCTTGGTGATCTGCGAGTGCCTGGGCAGGCGCTTCACCTCGGCGAGAGAAAGGGACACCGGGTTTTCAGCCAAACCGCCGATTTCAAGGCGGTAATCGGCAAAGTTGCCCCTCGCGAGCGTCTGGTACGTGTCATCGACCGGCGGTCTTCCATTCACGCGGAAATATGGCGAGATGGCGGTCTCCGGGTAATGTTGCTTTGACGGTGAGTGACCAAATAAAGTTTTGCGCGCACCGTCGATCATGGCGCCGATCGTGTTTTGCACGAAACGTGGATTCCTAAGCGAAGTCTCGGTCGCAACTACGTGAATTACAAACACTGCAAACAGCCCCAGGCATCCGATCAGGAGTGCAACAGTAATGTCTGGATTGGACGTTTGTCCGAGCACGATCAGCGCCAGCTCGCGTCCGAAGCCGTGTAGAACGACCATGAGCACATGCATGACGATGAATGCTGTGAACGCAAGCATGCAGAGGAAGTGAATGCTGCGCGCCGGTTGCCGTCCACCAAAGATTTTCAGGTACCAGGGAAATCGTCCGGTGATCGATGGGGACATGGCTACGCCTGTCGCGATCATCAGGGGCGCGAGAATGAATACCGCTGAAAAGTAAGACAGCTGCTGCAATGGGTTGTACGCGCCCGGAGTTTCTATCAGGTGGAAGCTCGCGTACTGGAGGAAGGCGTGCCCCGCGCCCGGTATAATCGACCACGAGTCAGGAACAAGTCTGCGCCATTCGCCTGTTGCAAAGAGCAACGAATAGTAAGCAACTCCAGTCAGGAGCCAGCCCCCATCGCACAGGAAGTGCCAGTGTCTGCCTATCCCGAGATTTCTGTGTCCTGGAAGGGCCAGCCAACCTGGCAACGAAATTTCCTCGTCTGTAGATGTCCAGGCTAGTTTTGATTCTGCTTCAGTGCGTGGAAAGGCAAACGCGAGGAGAAGAACATAAACGACGGAAAGCAGGGAGAAGGCAAGAGTGCCGATCGCTGTCTTCCGGCCCGATGCGGCGCCCGTCGCGCCCGCCGTATGCCTGAGTTGCGGTGTTGACTCAACTCGCCGGCTACGTGGTATGCCTCCGGCAAAATTCAGCCACGCAGTACCCGGCAAGCAGCTATCGTTCCAGTAGAGTTTTGGGTGCGCACTCAGTATTTCCAACCCGCTGCGGATGAGGAGTGTCAAAAAAAGCAAGTTGCAGAAATGCAACGCTCGAAGCCAGAGTGGAAAATCCAGAGTATGCACGTACGCCGCCTGAACGCTCTCGTTTGTTTTCGACTTCAACTTCGCTTGAGCGGCTGTTTTGACTACGTCAACGTGAACCTCTCGTGCGCTGCACGGCCCAGAAGGCGGCCGCCACTCCGAGCAGCGCGCCAGCGACCATTCCCACTGGAACGGGGGCAGTACGCTCGATCCTCGTGTATCTGGTCTCCGGGTGAAGTTCCGGAGGACCGGCAGGGCCCTCGTCAATTGCCATCTTGAGTACCTGAGCGAAGTGAACTGCCTGGCGGTCAGTTTCCTGCCGAATCATCTCGCGACAACTGAACCCGTCAGTAATGACCATTTCGTTATCACCCAGGGCGCGTACGGCCGGAAGCAGGACACGCTCGCCACAATCGAGCCCGACTTGATAATGATCGGCTTCATAACCGAAGGAGCCTGCCATTCCGCAACAACCGGAGTCCGGGACAGTGCAATCGATACCGGCTTTTTTCAGCAGATCGACCTCGGCTTCGAAGTTCAGTTCGGACTTCTGATGGCAATGTCCATGAACCAGAGCTTTACGCCTCAGCGCCGGTGGAGTATAGTTGCCGGCGCGATCGTGAAGAAATTCGCTCAGCATGAAGCTCTGGCCTCTGAGGCGTTTCGCATCCTCATTGCCGTATAAGAGATTGGTAAGCTCGTCGCGAAAGACCGTCATGCAGCTTGGCTCGAGACCAACTACCGGGATGCCGTTTCGGATCGGCTCGCGGAGGCTGGAGAGGATTTGACCAAGCAATCCTTTGGCGGCGTCAAGCATGCCGTAGTCATACAGGGGCCGGCCGCAGCACAGATTCTGTGATGGAACCAGGACCTGGTATCCGGCATGCTCCAGGACGTCGACAGCAGCCCTGGCTACTGAAGGCGTGAAGTGGTTATTAAATGTGTCCGCCCACAGGATGACTTGTGGCTTCCCCTGGTTGCGAACCGGCCGCCGGCTGAACCATTGCTTGAACGTCTGCGGAGCGAAGGGTGGGATATGGCGCTTCTGGGAGTACCCGCCGATGAATTTGGTAATTCCGCTCAGGCCGGGTGTTTGCGTAAAAAAATTTGCGGTGGCGGGCATATGCGCGGCGGCTCGGGCCCACCAATAAATAAGGCCGGATGTATAGGCGTACCGCGGCCGCAGGCGGAGCTTGTAATAGTGAGAAAGGAACTCGGCCTTGTAAGTGGCCATATCCACCTGCACGGGGCAATCATGCTTGCAGCCCTTACAGGAAAGACAGAGGTCCAGCGCCTCACGGACCGATTCGTCTCGCCAGCCCCCTTTTACCACTTCGCCGCGAATCATCTCGTTCAGCAGGCGGGCACGGCCTCGAGTAGAATGCTTTTCTTCGCGGGTGACCATGTAACTTGGGCACATCGTGCCCTCACCTCCATGCCGGCGGCACACTCCGGCGCCGACGCAGCGGTCCGTTGCGGACGCGAACGAGTGATGGTCATCGGGAAAGTGGAAGTGGGTACTGACCTGGCGGAGATTGTAGTCGACCCCTTCGCGCAGGTTTTCGTCCACACGATAGGGATCGATGACCTTGCCGGGGTTCATCTTCCAGTCGGGATCCCAGATCGCCTTGAATTCGCGAAAGGCGCTGATCATCTCCGGGCTGTACATGCGAGCGAGCAATTCGCCGCGCGCCTGCCCGTCGCCGTGTTCCCCGGAGAGGGAGCCGCCATAGCTGACCACCAGATCGGAGGCTTGTTCGAGAAACTCCCGCCATTGGCGGATACCTTCAGCGGTATCGAGATCGAAAGTCAGGCGGGTGTGCACGCAGCCTTGTCCGAAGTGACCATACAAGGGACCGACGTATCCATATTTGTCCATCAGCTTTTTGAAATCCCGCAAATACGCGCCGAGCTTTTCGGGAGGTACGGAAGCGTCTTCCCAGCCTTCGTGATTCTCAGGCATGTTCGGCACTTTGGCGGTAGCGCCAAGCCCTTCTTCGCGAAGATGCCAGACGAGCTTTTCCTCCGCCGGGTTATCAAACAGCTTCATCGCGGCGTATTGCCACGCCTTTTGAAGTCCTCCATGCATTTGCGCGCGTTCGCGTCCGCCTCCTGCTTGTCCTTTCCTCCGAACTCGATCAGCAGCCAGGCGCCGCCCTCGGGCATGAAGCTCATGTTCGGCGGATGCAGGCCCTTCTTCTTCATGTAATCGATGAACGTGTCGTCGAGCGCTTCGAGCCCGGTGGGGTGGAATTTCGCCGGCTCCACTACGTTGTCGGCGGCAGTGAATATGTCCGGATATCCGAAAACCAGCAGCGAGCGGACCGGCGGGTTGTACACGAGTCTGGTTTTCGCCTCAAGGACAAGAACGCACGTACATTCCGTTCCAACGAGCGCTCTCGCCACGTTGAACCCCTGCTCGGGCAGCAGCGCCGGAAGATTGAAACCAGAGACGCGACGGGGGATCATCGGGAACTCTTTTCGAATCCGGTCCGCGTAAGTATCTCGAAGATTGCGCAGGGCGCGATAGATCTCGCCTTTGCGCCCGCCCCCGGCGATAATTCGCTCGAGTTCCTGCTCGCTGGTTGCCCCTACACGCATTCGCGTACCGTCGTAGAGAGCGATATCGAGCTCGTCGATGTTATCTACCGTCTCGCCGGCCATCATCGAGTGAATGCCGCACGAGTTGTTTCCGATCATGCCGCCGAGCGTGTTGCGGCTGTGTGTGGCCGGATCGGGACCGAAAGTCAACTTATATTTGCCCGCGGCCTTGCGCAGTTCGTCCAGAACGATTCCCGGCTGCACACGGGCATAGCGCTCCGCGGCATTCATCTCCACGATCCGGTTCATGTATTTCGAGAAATCGAGCAGGACGGCCACGTTGACGGTCTGTCCCGGAATGCCCGTACCTCCACCGCGCGCAAAAATCGGGGCGCCGTGCCGCCGACAGACGTCGAGCGTCCAGAGGACATCGTCGGTGTCCATCGGGAGAACGACACCGATGGGTACCATGCGGTAATTGCCCGCGTCCGACGCGTACATGCCCCGATCGCCATCGCCAAACCGAACTTCACCTTTGATGCCGTCGCGCAGCTCTCTTTCGATAGCAGCAACATCGAGGGTCAGCTTTGCGGTGGTTCCGGTTTGCAGCCGGCCGGAAAGGCGAGTCGGCGGGATCTTTGTCGTAATTCGGATCAAAGAATCGGAAAGTGGGTTTTCAATCGTTGACATGAACAGGCTTCCTCAAAGTAAGTTGCCGGCGGCATCGAACGGCAGTGGCGCGGGTCCATCGATGAGCTCCAGCTTCGGATTCGCCTTTATTTCTTCAAGAAGAGCCTCAGATGCCCAGAATTCATCAAGGACGGCCGTATTTTTGATACGGCAGATCCGCGGAGAAGAGCCGGCAATGGATGAGAAGAGGCCCACTTCCATCGCCTCGCGGTCTGAGTCGAGCGCCAGCGGGACCGGACCTTCGCGAGTGTTGCCGCCGGGCTCAGATGCCGTGAGCAGGTTGATATAGCTGACAGCAGGATCGTACGACTCAACGAACCGGCGCGTCGTGAAATCGGCCATTCCGATACCCAGTCCATTGCCGAGCGACGCGTAGGTAAGCGAGAGCGCCACAATGCGCCGGAAATTGGGCTCATGCGGCGCGTCCGAGTTTCTCCAATGGCCGATGATGTTCGGATCCATTCCCGCTCCGGAAATCGTCTTGCCGATCTCCTCGACCACCAGTACGTCGAGATCGTTGAACGGGATCCGCGCGAGATGCTCTTTGGCAAGGCGAAGCAACCTGACGTCGCATTCCAAAAACGATTCGTAGACCGGAGGGACCACCTCAATGGCACACGGCCGCCGATATCCGTTCTCAACGACCGCGACGCCGCACAGAATGTGAGCCCGCGCAAGTTGCAACTTCGGGACTGCGCGCACTGACTCCCACAGGCCATGGCCGTGCGCCTGCTGCGCGCCAGTTTGCTTGCCGAGGCCAATGGTACACATCTTCAGCAAGCCCGAGGCAAGCTCGTCGGCGCATTCCGGGTGCGTTTTGGTGCGACCCAGAACAATGATGCCGTCACATTCGAATGCCAGCCGGTCGATATGCGCTACTGCTCCGCTGTCAGATACGCCGAGTTCGCAGGTTTCCATCGTCGCGCGCACCGGCGCGTGTGATGATTCATCACTCACGCCCAGGCGGCGAAGGATTTCCGTCTGACCTTCCGGCGTGGCGCCCCCGTGACTTCCCATCGCGGGAATAATGAACGGCTCCCCGCCGGAATTCCGAACGCAATCCGCGATACCGGAAAGAAGATCCGTGAGCGCGCCAATGCCACGGCTGCCGGCCGTAATTGCGATGCGATGCCCCATTTTAACAATACGGCCGATGCCGAATGCGTTCAACTTCTTTGCCACATCCGAGCGCACGTCAGAGATCGAGTCGGACGGCAGAAACTGACGAACGCGCGCCATTGGCGGCAGAGGACGGCGCGGAAATGGCATTACGCCATCAAACGACTTCACGGACCTTGTCCTCGAGCACGGTTTTGATGATTCCCCACGCGTCCTTCTGGCCGCGGGCCAGGGCCTCCGCGAACTTCAGGGCTTGCTCCGTGTTCACCTTGCCAGGCATGGGGGGCTCGTTCGGATCCACCACGGCCTGGATCACGGCCGGCCCACGATGCGCGAGCGCCTTGCGCAACACCGGTTCTGCTTCGTCAGGCCGCTCAATCGTGAACCCGGATGCGCCACAATTCATGGCGAATCCGGCGAAGTCGATGGGCTGAAGCTCGACGCCGAACTGCGGGTTGCCCCCGAGGACCATCTGTTCCCACTTGATCATCCCGAGCAGGTTGTTCTTGATAACGACGACCGTGACATTCAGGTCGTACTTCACCAGCGTGGCGATCTCTCCCATAAGCATCGTGAGGCCGCCATCTCCGACTACGCAAACCACCTGCCGATCCGGGTATGCGACCGCTGCCCCAATGCTGTAGGGCAGGCCGTTGGCCATCGTTGCGAGCGAGCCCGACAACGAGAACTTCATATCCCCGCGCATTTCGATATAGCGCGCGGACCAGGTCGCAATCGTTCCGCTATCGGACGAGACTATGGCATTGTCATCGAGAAGTTTGTTCAGCTCATAAGTAACTACCTGCGGCTTCATCGGCATATCGCGGCGCGTGCCGCGATCCTGCATCAAACGATTCCACGTGTTCATCCGCTCCTGCGATTTCGAGAGAAATGACTGGTCATTCTTTTCTTCAATCAGCGGAAGCAAGGCTCGCAGCACCGTACCGCAATCGCCGATCAGGCCAACATCGGCGGGATGGCGAAGCCCTATGCGCATTGGCGAGACGTCGATCTGAACTGTCTTCGCCTTGCCGGGCTTTGGATAGAACTCCATATATGGGAAGCTGGAGCCGGCGATAATGAGCGTGTCGCACTCCTGCATGGCGTCCTGCGAAGGCGCGGTGCCAAGCAGGCCGATGCCGCCTGTCGTATATGGGCTATCATCAGGCACGACGGCCTTGCCGAGCAGCGGCTTCACGATCGGTCCCGCCACCTTCCTGGCTAACTGCAGTACCTCTTCCCGGGCGTGCAGACACCCACGGCCGGCAAGAATGGCGACCTTCGCGCCTTTGTTGATCAGGTCCGCGGCGACCCGAAGCAGCGATTCCGGAGGCATAGGATACGCAGCGCTGTAAAGGTCCGCGCTGTGTTTCGCAACGTTAGCGGGTGACCGTTCCTCTTTGGAAGAGGTCCAGTCCTGGATGTCCTTTGGAATCGTAATATGCGCAACCGTGCGGCGCGCAAGCGCCGTCTTGATCGCCTCGTCGACTACATTGATGACGTGCGCGGGCCCCATAACGCGCTGGTTGTACGCCGCGACATCCATGTAAAGCTTGTCAAGATCGACATCCTGCTGGTAGTGCGTCCCGATTAGATCGTGAAATGTGTGACCGGTGATCGCCAGCACAGGCTGTCCATCGCATTTGGCGTCGTACAGGCCATTCAACAGATGAACGCCGCCAGGACCTGAAGTCGCGAGACAAACGCCGAGCCGGCCTGTGTACTTCGCATAACCGCAGGCTGCAAACGCTGCCGCTTCTTCATGGCGGACCTGAATGAATCGGATCTTGTCTTTGCGATTTCGCAGCGCCTCGAAAATGCCATTGACGCCATCGCCCGGAAACCCGAAGATAACGTCGACTTCCCAATCAATGAGTCGGTCGATGAGTAAGTCCGCTACAGTCTTTGCCAATTGTCACTCCTTATCCATCTCAGTCGCCGCGAGCCAGGCCGTTTGTGCGGGCGCTCAAGCTTGTCAGGGGAATCGTTGGCAATCTGTGCACTTTGTCCTCATGCTCGAGGCATGCCTGGTACCATGCCGGCTCCTGTGCGACGCGAAAGCGGACCCACACGTGCTGGGCCCCGGAATGAGCGTGCCGTGTTTCGCGATGCCATTGGAAATCATCGATGATGTCCGTCGTTTCAATTTCGAGCGGCTGAGCAGTTCCATCCAGCGGGCGCGCTATCAGTGTGCGCGGCCCGAGCAGAAGGTTCAAAGGAAACGCCGAAATAATGCCTGGGATGCTTTCGATTTCTTTATCCGCCGTAGCCATGCTGGCGCACCGGAGCTTGAATCCGAATTCCGGACTGCGAGCCGAAATCCCGGAACAGCTTTCTCCTCGAATATAGAAACGAAAGTCTCAAAACGGGGTCAATATTGGCCACGTAACGGTCAAAAATGTGTCAATGCGGCCGGCGTGAGGAGTATGTGAAGGCCGCCGGCGCGTTCGGATTTGCGGCGGGCGCCGCGGCCGCACTGATCCTTTCAAATAGAAACCGCGCGTGCCGCTGCGTGGGGCTACGTCGGCTGATCGACGAGTTGCCTGACTGCCGCAGCATCGACGAAATGCTCGAGGTAGTCGACCGAGCGTTCACCGGCGCGTTTGGATTCCCCTTTGCCGTCCTGCTGATGGAACGTGATGCCGTTCGGGTTCGATATCACAGCCCGGCTTTCGTGCCCGATGCAGATGATCTGGCCACGGGCGCTCGTTCCATACGAACGGGCGACGTGGTGTTCGGTGTGCGGGACGGGCAAGCCAGGTATTTCATTGCATTGAGGACCGCACGCGGCGTGGTCGGAAGCTTCGCCCTGGCGTCGGATCGAAAGATCCACAAAAAAGAGTGGGCTTTGATCCGCTCGTTCGCGAATCAGGTGGCATTGTCTGTATTTCGTACTCGCCTGCAGGATCAAGCGCAGCAGGCGCGCGCTTTATCAAAAGCCGATCGCTTTCAAAAAACGCTGCTGGATTCCATCGCACATAACGTGAGGACGCCGCTCGCGTCGATCATCGGCTCGCTCAGCAGCCTGCAGGAAGATGCCGCGGTACTGAACGGCGAGATTCGCAGGGAACTGGTCGAAACAGCAAGGCAGGAGGCGGAACGTCTGCATCGGTTGCTGCGAAACCTGCTTGATCTCAGCCGGCTGGAATCCGGGTCGGTTCAGGTGCGCAGCGATCCCTGCGAAATACAGGATGTTATCGGCGCCGCACTCGAGCAGCTCGGAACGGCGGCGCGTAGCCGACATGTGGAAATAAGTATCGATCCGACGCTTCCGCTCGTTCCGATGGATTTCGTCCTCATTGTTCAGGTGATTGTCAATCTGCTCGACAACGCATTCAAATACTCGCCCGCAGACCGCCCGGTCATGATCGAGGCGCGCCCGGCTTCGCACTCAGTCGCAATTTCGGTTTCCGATGAAGGCGACGGCATTCCTCAAGAAGACCTCGCCAGCATTTTCAGCAAATTCAATCGCGCGGGACGCAGTACGGAAGCGGGCGGAATCGGGCTGGGGCTTTCCATCTGCCGCGGCCTCATCGACGCCCATCAAGGCGCGATCGCAGCGGTCCGCCGAAGTCCCCGCGGGACCACGATCACCTTCACTCTTCCCATGCAGGCCGCCGGCAATAAAAATCGGACTACCCATGAATGACAGCATGACCCATAACGCCGCACGCATTCTCGTAGTTGATGACGAGCAGGCGATCCGAAGGTACCTGCGCGTTTCGCTGGCTGCGCACGGTTATGAACTATTCGAGGCGGCAACAGGGCACGATGCAATCCAGCAGACGCGCATCAGCCATCCCGACGTAATCATTCTGGATCTCGGTCTTCCGGATCTGGACGGCGTCGACGTGACGCGTTCCCTGCGTGAGTGGACGGAGACCCCCATCGTGATCCTGTCAGTCCGGGACCAGGAATGCTACAAAATAGCCGCCCTTGACGCCGGAGCAGACGACTACCTCACGAAGCCGTTCGGCACAGGAGAACTGCTGGCGCGAATCCGCGTGGCGCTGCGGCGTTCGAGCCGGACCGAGACTACGACCGCTTTCATTGCAGGTGACCTGAGTGTCGATCTCGCCAACCGGAACATTCGCGTTCGCGATGAGGCCGTGCAGCTTACGCCAACCGAGTTCGAGCTGCTAAAGGTTCTGGTCCGATATCCGGACCGCGTGCTCACACACCGGCAGATTATTCGCGAGGTCTGGGGCGGCGCCAGTTATGAGGACGAGATGCATCTTCTTCGCGTCAATATCAGTAATCTGCGCCGAAAGCTGGAGGCCGATGCAACCCGGCCGCGGCACATCGTAACGGAGCCCGGCGTTGGTTACCGGATGCGGACCGGCTGAACGTTAACCGGCTTGACAATTTGTTGACGGCGAACAACCTTTTTTTGACCCCGTTTTGATATGCCGCCGAGTACGGTTAAGTTGTGAGCGTTGACATGATTCTACCCGCGCCAATGTCCGGTTCATTAAGTCTGCACCTGGAATGAGATGGTTCGAGACGCGCTGATCCGTAGCGGTCTGGAAAAGACGAACTGGGACTTACTGGCATGCTCGATGCCGTCAAATGTGCTTCTGCTCACTGGCTATTGGCCGGCGGCGGGTTATTCGATGGCGGTAGCGACTCGCGAAGGCCGGATATTGCTCATCGTGCCTGAAGATGAGGACGAATTTGCGGAATACAGTTGGGCGGATGACGTGCGTACGTATTGCCCGGCGCCGCTGGACCGGCTTCTCACGGCGGAGGAGCCCGTTTTCGAGGCGTTCGCGGACCTGAAGGCAGACGTGGGAATGATTGCAGATCGGATCGGATTCGAGCAGGCGGAGGCGTTTGAACCGCCGGCGTATGCTCCCTATTTATTCCGCGCCAGTGCGGCCCGGATTCTGCGACGCGCATTTCCTTCGGCAACGCTGGCCCCTGCCGATGAACTGCTGGCTGAATTGCGCGCCATCAAAACGCCGGCCGAACTCGAACACATTCGGATTGCGTGCCGCATCACGGAAGAGGCATTCCGGCGCGGGGCAGACCTGATGAAGCCAGGGTTTACCGAAATCGAAATCGCCGCATGCTTTCGGGCAGCGCTGAGCCACTGTATGACTGGGTTTCCCGGCGTGAGGCGTTGTGATGGATTCGTTTACTGCATGTCCGGACCGAACGCGGCGCGCGGGTGGGGCCCGTACTCACGGTCGAGGAATCGAATTGTCAGGAACGAAGATTTTGTAATCGTCCGCTGCCATTCGTACGCGGATGGGTACTGGGTTGACGTATCCCGCACTTACCATATCGGGCCACTGCAGCCTTCCGAACGGCAGATGCTCGAAGCTGTTACCGCCGCACATGAAGCGGCTATCGGAGCGATCCGGCCAGGCATTCGCGGCGGCGATCTGGACCGTGTGGCGCGCATACCGATTGAATCTTACGGATTCGGCGCTTTGATCCGGCATGCTGCCGGGCACGGCGCCGGCTTTGGCACACTCGACCATACGGCGCGGCCTCGATTGCACCCGAAATCCGATGACGTGCTGGAACCGGGAATGGTGGTGAAACTGGAGCTCGGCGTGTATTCGGACGATGCTGGCGTTCGCAAAAGTGACATTGTGGCTGTTACGGACAGTGGGGCAAATGCGCTGACCCGGTTCCACTGCAGCTTTAGTGAACTGGCTCTCGGTACCTGATCAGAATTTCGGGGCCCGGGCGAAGAAAGGAGCAATGATGCGTTTTTCAGGAAAGGTATGTCTGGTGTCAGGAGCCGGGTCGGGCATCGGTAAGGCATGCGCAAAGCAGTTCGCGCGCGAAGGTGGAAAGGTGGCCGTCATCGATCTGAACGAAAAAGACGGGAATCAGACGGTCCAGGAGATCACATCGGAAAAAGGCGAAGCAATCTTTGCGAAATGCAATGTTGGCGATCCCGCAGAAGTCAAAGCTGCCATCAAAGCAGCCACCGATAAATGGCAAAAGGTGGATATCGTCGTCAATGACGCGGCCATGATGACATTCAAGCCAATTGTCGAACTCCCGGACGATGACTGGGACAAAGTCCTGGACGTAAATGTGCGCTCCGTGTTCCTGTTTTGCAAGTACTCTGTACCGCACATGGGTCCAGGCGGCGCAATAGTAAACATCAGCTCCGTTCACGCGCACGAAACTACGAAGAACGTAGTTCCCTATGCCAGTTCAAAAGGCGCGATGGAGGCCTTTACCCGTGGTTTTAGCGAAGAAGCGGCAACGAAGAAGATTCGGATCAACTGCGTTGCCCCAGGCGCAGTGGATACGCCGATGCTGTGGAACAACCCGAACATCAAGAGCGGCGTGGAAAAAGTGGAGGGGGCGATTGGCAAGCCTGAGGACATTGCCGCCGCCGTATGTTTTCTGGCCGGGCCGGAAGCGAGATTCATAACCGGTACCACACTCGTGGTGGATGGCGGCCGGCTCGACATTCTTGCATGAGAAGGCGCATATGCCGCAATTCATGTTTGCAACCGGAATCGAAAACAGCTACCCAACGATCGAGTGGAAGGGCAAAACAATTCGCCAGGACGAACTCGCGAAAACCAGACACTACGAGTGCTGGCGCGAAGACTTTCAAGTCCTGCAACAACTCGGCATCGAGCATCTGCGCTACGGACCGCCGTACTTTTCGACGCACACCGGGCCTGGCAAGTACGACTGGGACTTCGCGGACCAGACGTTCCAGGCGCTACACCACCAGAAGGTAACCGCGATTACAGACCTCTGCCACTTCGGCGTGCCGGACTGGATCGGCAACTTCCAGAACACCGACTGGCCGCCTCTATTCGCCCAATACGCAGAAGCATTCGCACAGCGGTTTCCATGGGTGCGGTTCTACACGCCTGTGAACGAGATTTTTATCGCAGCAACCTTTTCCGCTCAGTTCGGCTGGTGGAACGAGCGGATGAAGAGCGACAAGGCGTTCGTAAATGCGCTGAAGAATCTTTGCAAAGCGAACGTGCTGGCCATGCACGCCATCCTTAAACACCGGCGCGATGCGATCTTCATTCAGAGCGAATCCACGCAGTATTTTCATCCGGAAGGGCCCGATTGCGAGGATGCGGCGCGCCGTTTCAACGAGAAACGGTTCCTGTCGTTCGATTTAACGTACGGTCATCACCTGAACGCGACCGTTTACGAATACCTGCTCGACAATGGGATGACTCGCGACGAATATCACTGGTTCCTTCAACATCATGTAAGGTCGCGGTGCGTGATGGGCAACGACTATTACGCGACGAACGAGAACCTTGTACATAGCGACGGGAGCCTTTCGCTCGCGGGCGAAATTCTCGGATATTATCCGATCACACACCAGTACTTCTCACGGTATCGTCTCCCGGTGATGCATACGGAGACGAACGGCCTCGGCGGCGAAAAGGCTGTGCAGTGGCTCCAGAAGGAATGGGCCAATGTCCATCGCTTGAAGCAGGACGGCGTTCCGCTAATAGGCTTTACGTGGTACAGCCTCCAGGACCAGGTGGATTGGGACAGCGGCCTGCGTGAAGACAACGGCAACGTGAACCCGCTCGGACTCTGCGGTCTGGATCGGAAGATTCATCCCGTAGGCCACGCGTATAAGAAACTGATCAGCCAATGGCGCGACACGCTGCCGACCGAAAGCACGGTTCTGGGCATATGCTCATGACCTGCGGTTATCGCGTGCCGGTAGCCTTTTGGGCAGGATCTCACACCCGGCGGAGCAGATTCGCTCGATGAGTTCATTGCGACGAGAGCGTTGGGAGGAAACAGATGGGGCGTTCGGCAACACGAACGGCAACCGCTGCCGGGGCTGCAATAGGCGGCGCACTGCTGGGCTGGCGAGCTTGGAAGAGAAGCGAGCTTCGGCGTAAAAATCGTGGGATCGCGCGAGGACAACAGATCGTAATCATTGGCGCCGGCTTCGCGGGTATAAACGTGGCTCAGGAACTTACGCGCCTTCTTCCTGCCGATCGAGATGCCCGGATCACAGTGGTGGATCAGAACAATTTTCTTCTTTTCACACCGATGCTGACTGAAGTGGCGGGCGGCGAGCTCGACCCGCGCCACGTGGTTGCTTCTCCGCGCCGCCTCTCGCCGCGCATTGGTTTTGAACAGGCCAGGGTGGAGAGCATTGATCTTGGAAATAAATCCGTGGTGCTTCGTATCGGTCCGGACGGCAACAGCACACGCACTTTACGCGCCGATCAACTGGTGATTGCGGTCGGCTCCGTTCCGAATTATCACGGCATACCGGGCCTTCAGGAGCATTCGTTCGGAGTGAAGAGCATCCATGACGCCGTGATGATCCGCGCGCGCGTCCTCGAGTGCCTGGAGCAGGCAGCGACCAAGGAAGATACCGCCGTACGAAAAGCGCTTTTAACATTCGTCGTCGGAGGTGGGGGGTATACCGGCGTCGAGACCATGGCCGCCATGAACGACCTCGTCCGCGGCGTCGCCCGTGAGTATCCGCATATCCGGCCGGAGGAGATTAGTACGGTAATCGCGGAGCCCGGCGAACGCCTGCTTGCTGAACTCAGCGGAGATCTGGCCGCCTACGCACAGCAGAAACTGCAGGACCGTGGCGTTCAGGTACGCCTGAAAACGAAGATCGCGAGCGCCGGCGACGATTATGTCGACACCCAGCCGGGTGGCCGCATTCATACTCGAACCCTGATTTGGGCCGGTGGGATCACACCGAACCCGCTGGTTGCGAAGCTCGACTGCACTCGAGGCCACCACGGCGGCATCGTAGTGGATGAGTGTTGCAGGATCGCGAACCGGCCTGGCGTATGGGCCCTGGGTGATTGCGCGGAAGTTCCGAAATCGGAATCGAGAGGCACGTATGCGCCGACAGCTCAGAATGCGACGCGCGAGGGCTCGACGCTAGCGAGAAACATCGTTTCCGTTCTACGCGGACAGCAACCACAGCCGTTCACGTTTGAGCCGATCGGCGAGCTGGCGTTGGTGGGCAGGCACTCCGGTGTCGCTAAGCTGTACGGCCGGCACTTCTCCGGATTTATCGCATGGGCCATGTGGCGCGCCATCTATTTATCGAAGATGCCTGGCATGGCGCAGCGCTCACGTATCGCAATCGATTGGATGCTCGACGCAATTTTCGGCCGCGAACTGGCCGAGGTACCAGCAGCGGCATCGGCGGCTAATCAGAATGGAGATTGACGGTACCAGCGCTGTTGATGTAGTTCCCGCGGCGACGGATGGATCGCATTCGCTCTTCAAAGAGGCGAAGTCATGATGTCGCATGAATCCGGCGAAGAATCGGGCTTCGGGCGGCCAGTTCAATCCGCAACTCACCGCACCGCCTCCAATGCGGGACGGGCAGTTCGTTCGGATATGAGGCGACCACTGTGATCCTGCCGGAGACCATCCTCGCGCTCTTCATCTCGCGCGTGCCGCAGATTGCGTTGCGCGCCGGCCGTGCAGGCCTCCACTTTCCACGCCCGGAGCGCCCTGCGTCGCGGTCGAGCGCACCCCGGCTGTTCCCGTCGGCGCTATGGGAATTGAATTGCTCGCTGGCGCTGGCATGTGGTGCGCGCTCAATCGGAAGAACCTGCTACAGACGCAATGCATGAACTCGGCAATTCCGGACAAATGATTCGCGACTCTGAGCGTGTCGCGCGGGTTACAAACGCGCTCGCGTCTGAAGAACTCGATGCGCTCATTTGCACTTTGCCATCGAACGTGCTTCTACTGACCGGCTATTGGCCGGTGATCGGTAATGCCATTGCGATCATCACGCGCGACGGCGCTGTCGGAGTGGTTGCCCCTGAGGATGAGTGGGATTACGCGCGAAATAGTTGGGCGGATTGCATTCACACTTTTCGTCCCGCATCTCTCGAACGAATCCGGACCGCCATCGAAGCAGCTTGCGGTCCATTGCGGGACACTGCCCGCGAACTTCACCTGGGCAGCGGCGCGAGAATCGGTTTCGAAGGCGCGGGCTCGTTCGATCCCTCCAGCTATGCCTCAACCTTTATCTATGGCGCCGCTGTCGACACTCTCCTAACGGCAGCGCTACAGGAGCCAACGCATGTCAATGCGACTGGTCTTCTGGATCGCCTGCGGTCTGTGCTCACCATGCGTGAGATCGCTTGTGTCCGCCGCGCCTGCACCGTTGCAAAACAGGCCTTCGCGAGTGTGGCGTCGCGTCTGAAGCCCGGCATGATGGAAACGAGCGTCGCCGCCATGCTCCGCGATGCCCTTCTCGGTCCGGGACGGTGCGACGGATTTGCCTACTGTATGTCCGGGTCCAACGCTGCGGACGCCTACGCCGCCTATCAGCGTTCGACTGATCGCCGGGTTCAAAGCGACGATTTCGTGCTGGTGCACTGCAATTCCCATTGCGGCGGTTTCTGGACCGACATTACCAGGACATTTGTTATCCACGATATGAACGAGCGGCAACGAGATATCTATAATGCCGTTCTGAGCGCAACGAACGCCGCGTTCTCGGCAGTCCGGCCAGGAGTATCTGCGTCCTCCGTGGATCGCGCGGCCCGGGATGTTATGACGGATCGAGGTTTCGCGAAGGAGTTCAAACACGCAACCGGACACGGTGTCGGCTTTTCCGCCATTAACCATAACGCGCTCCCTCGAATCCATCCCACCTCCGCGGAGATACTTGAACCCGGAATGATCTTCAACATCGAACCGGCTGTATACGTCGACGACGAGTTGGGAAATCGACAGTGCAACATGGCGCTCGTCACCACGGATGGCGCTGAGTGCCTCACACCGTTCCTGAACGATATCGGTGAACTGTGCGTCCGGTTGAGCTGAGGAAAAAAGTAAGAACCTGGTTTACGCCGAGTTGGACATCGGGCAGGAATGGATCAGAACGAGAGGTTCGTTCCAGGCAGTGCGAATGAGAACTGCATCGCGAATGAAGTTTCACGCTGGCTGGTGACGGGCGTTCTGCAGCCATTCAGCTTTTAACCCAGGCTCTCCTTAAGAACTGTCGGTTCGGCCCGTGCTATTGCGTGCTGGCGGTTCCCTCCTGTTTTGAATTCTTTGGTCAGGTATGGAACCGGATTGAACCGCGCCATTCTGCATTCTGCCCAATTTGCGCCGGCCGGGCACTCCGCGGGCTATCTTCCGTTGTGTCGCGAGCTGTCGTCACATTGCTAGTCGGATTATGTGGAGAATTGTCCAGCTACCGCTTCGGCCGACTCAGCCATACGTGAACTGCATTCGGCGCGCTCGACGATCGCCGCCGCAGGGCAGAGCCGAGCGAAGCGCCTCCCTGATGACCCGGATTCCGGATCGCGATCAGGAAAGCGCCCCCGATGGCTGCCACGAATGCGTTGCGCCGTACACCTGCTGATCTATCGGCTGGAGCGGGACGCGACTTTAGATGCCTCAGCGTTGTTCCGACTTCACGCACGTCCCCTCGGCCGCACCAATTGAGCTATTTCGTCAACGGCGTAAATGGGTTCGGCAGCAGTTCCAGCGGTCCGGGCTTCACACGCGGCCCCGGCTGAACCACTATGCGTTTTGCCATAAGGGGTTTCGGCTGTGCCTTAGTGCATGGAGGAGCCGTGGAGATGACGCTGCCCTTCATGCCTCGCATTTCCGGAGTTTTCGAGATCGGCATTGGAAACGCGTCTGAAGGCATAAAGATGCGGGAAGCCACGCAGATGTGAGCGGGAAGAGTGACCGTCTGAGCGGAGCAGAATGGGGCCGCAATCAGCAGGAAGATGGGAGCAAAGCGCATAAGCACCTCGTCACTCGGAATTATATGCCGGATTTGCAGGCATCGGGGCGCCTGTTATGATCGTCGCCGGATTGACATCTATGCGCCCCCTGCTTGTAAGCGTCTTTGCTGCTGTTTGCTACGTGCACGCCGGTTTTGCCGCGGACCGCGTGAAGATCGCCAATGGAGTTCTCGAGGGAACCGGACCTCAAGCATCCGGCGTTCGGGAATTCAAGGGAATTCCGTTCGCCCAACCTCCCGTAGGCAATCTGCGGTGGGCCAACCCCGCCCCGGTAAAAAACTGGACGGGCGTGCGCGAAGCGAAGGAGTTCGGACCGCGCTGCATGCAGCAGGCGCTGTTCGGCGATATGGGTTTTCGCTCGAACGGCATGAAAGAAGACTGCCTGTATTTGAACGTGTGGACGCCGGCGAAATCAGGACGCGAGCGGCTTCCGGTGCTGGTATATTTCTTCGGCGGCGGATTCCGGGCGGGCGACGGCTCCGAACCGCGATACGACGGCGAGAGCATGGCGACGAAAGGCATCGTGGCGCTGACCGTGAACTATCGGCTCGATGTCTTCGGCTTTATGGCGCATCCGGAACTGACGAAGGAATCGCCGCATCATGCCTCCGGAAATTACGCGCTGCTCGATCAGCATGCGGCGCTCGAATGGGTGAAGCGCAATATCGCGGCGTTCGGCGGTGATCCGAACAGGGTGACGATTGCGGGCGAATCGGCGGGCTCGATCGCGGTGAGCGCCCAGATGGCTTCGCCACTTTCGCGCGGGCTCATTGCGGGCGCAATCGGCGAAAGCGGGTCGATTCTGGGCGCGCTGGTGGCGGTTCCACTGGCGCAGGCGGAAGAGCAGGGTGTCAATTTCGCGAAAGCCGCAGGGGCCGATTCGATTTCGGCGTTGCGCGCGATGACGACCGAACAGATTTTCGAACTGGCAGGCAAGCGGGGCAGGCCGAGGTTCGGTCCGGATATCGATGGCTATTTCTTCCCGGAATCGCCCTATGCGATTTACCAGGCGGGGAAACAGGCGCACGTGCCATTGCTGGCCGGCTGGAATTCGGAGGAGGCGAATCCGCGCGCGGTGCTCGGCCGGGAAGCGCCGACCTTGGAGAACTATAAGAAGGCAGTCGACCGGCTTTATGGAGCGAACGCGGAGCAGGTCTTGAAGGAGTATGCGGCGGCGACGAATGACGATGTAGAGCAGGCCGCGACCGATCTCGCAAGCGACCGTTTCATCGCATTCAGCACGTGGAAGTGGATCGATCTGTGCGCGCAAACGGGCGGAAAACCGGTTTACCGTTATTACTACGCGCGGCCCCGGCCGAAGATGAATCCCGAAATGGGCAACGCGACAGCGGGGCTTGCGGGTGGCGTTATTCGCGGCAACGGTCGCGGCGGCACGCCTCCGCCCCCGGCGCGCGGAGCGGTGCACTCTTCCGAGATCGAATATGCATTGGGCAATCTCGCCACGAACAAAGTGTATGCCTGGACGCCCGATGATTATAAAATTTCAGCGCTGATGGAGCAGTACTTCGCAAATTTCGTCAAGACCGGAAATCCGAATGGCGCGAACTTGCCGGAGTGGCCTGCAGTAAACGCAGGCGGTCCCGCGAAGTTTCTGCACATCGACGTGGAGACAAAAGCGGAAACCGAGCAGCACCGCGGCCGGTATCTGCTGCTGGACAAACTGGCGGCGAACCAATAGAGCGCCCGGCGGGAAAGCTACCGCGCGTCGACCTTCACCGCGAGGTATTCGATCTTTTCACTCGGGCCCAGAATCACCTGGTGCGCGGTTTTTGGCGGAACATGCAGGACATCGCCAGCATGCAGCGCCTGTTTTTGGCCGCCGGAGATCCCGGAGCCGCGAATTTCGCCGGGCGCGGTGGTCTTCCCCCCCTGTACCGAGCCGCCAAGAATGATGTTCCCTGAACCGGAGCGGACCACGATGATATCCGCCTGGTTTTCATGAAATTCGGACTGGCCCGTGGCCTCACGGTGCACCAGCATTATGGAGTGATTGCCCCAGTTCGCGAGCGTCTCGCTGGCCAGGCCGTCTTTCAATTTCCCGGCGAGCGATTTCGAGCGCTCGTTTAGTTGCTGGCTGGTCCAGTGGTCGGTTCCGGCGCCAACAGCGGCGCCGAGCGCACAGGCGCATAACAGCAGAAGAATTTTCTTCATTGTCTAAGATGTCCTGAGAACAGGGATCCTTTCTTCAACCGGCGGCAGCGGCGGAAATGCCGTGGCCGGCTCGGACTGATACCAGTAACAAACGGAGTAGAAGTTATCGGCGCGATCGTCGGCGTGCCCGTGCTCGATCGTGTGCTTGAGATAACGTTCAAATACTACGGGGTTATCGGCATGCCAGCGATAAACCAGATACCGCCCGCCGCCGTGTTCGGCGGACTGGATAAACTGCGCTCCGTTGTATAAGTGCGCGAACGGGATGGCGCCATCCCGGCCCCCGAAGTCCCACGCGCCGTTGATGTAGTCTTCGGTACCGGTTCCAATGATCGCCGGTTTGGTTTCATCATCGATGAAGATCATGTCGTCGCCTTCGCCGAACCAGCGGTCCGAATTCTGAAGCACGCCGAGCGTGATTCCCATCAGATGGCCGCGTCCCCGTGTTTCCGCAAAAACATAGTTGTTCTTTCCATCCGGATTCAGTTCCTTCTCACCCTGTGGAAACTTCACGGCCGTGTTGGGCGTGGCCTGACGGTACTGCGCATGAAAATACATCATGTCCTCCGGGAGGGAGGACACAAGCCGGTAATCGATATTCGAGTAAAAGGCATTCACCGGCTGGCGGCCTTCATTGGTGGCGGTGATGAGGGCCGAGCGGCGGAACGGCATCGCAAAATAGCTGTTCAGCGCTTTGATGGAAGAACAATTCAAAAACGCCGATTGATAGACGAGATACTGGCCCAGATTCAGCCCGAAGAAATCGCCCACGGGAACTTCGATGCTCGGTTTGGACGCGCCATCCCAGTAAGCGCGGATCACGATCTCCTTCAGGTGATTGGCGCTCGGAGCCGCAATGGTGAACCAGATATGCGTTACGATGCCCGGGCCATTCGAGCGGAAGAGTTCCTGGGTTGCGCCAGGCGCGATATGCCACGAATCGGCATTGCCACCAGTACGATCGAAGCTCGATTGCTTGAGTGACTTGGCGTTCTGCGCGCGCGCATAAGAGGGGAGCAGGGCGCCTTCACCAGAAACGGAGGTTTGCGGCGTGATCTGAGCGGCCGCCGCTGCGGCTCCGAATCCGGTGAGCCCGGCGAGTCTGCGAAGAAAACCGCGCCGAGGCGGTTGAATGGAAGACATAAAGATTCGTTACCAGTTCGTGATCGAGCCATCGGGCCGGAAATACGTCTGCGCCCGATTGGTATCGTACTTCGTCACTTCGAGTATCTGGTTCAGGTGTTTGTAATCAAGTTCCACGCCGAGTCCGGGCCGGTCATTCGCGTAAAGTTTCCCGTTCTTGAAGTCCAGGCACACGGGCAGGTGCGGCAACTCCTTGCCCTGGAAACCATATTCCATCAGCAGCGGACCGGAAAAAGTCCCAAGGGAGTTGACGAGCGCAGCCGTAGCAATCGGACCGGTGAAGTGCGGCACCATACCGACGAAATGGGTCTCGCAGATCGCCGCAATCTTCATCATCTCGGTGATGCCGCCGACGTTGGGCAGTGTGGCCCGAACGAAATCGATGTCGTGGTTTTCGACCAGTCGATTGAAGTCCCAGCGATTCCCCCATTCTTCGCCGGCCGCAATGGGCACCTTCACCATCCGCCGGAACTGCGGCAGATCCTCCTCGAAAGCCTCCGCCCGAACGGGGTCTTCTACAAAGAACGGCGCGAGCGGCTCGATAAGATTGGCTCCGCGCACGGCGTCGATCAGATCGAAGCGCTGGTGGAAATCTATGCAGAAATCGCCGTTTTTGCCAACGCCTTCGCGCGCCTGAACGCAATCGTCATATAGCTGGTTTACTTTTTCGCGCGTGTTGTAAGTAGTGTTGGCGCGCGTATCAGCAGCGCCCATGCGGAACGCCCGATATCCGGCTTCGATGGTGAGGTGGGCGCGTTCCTTCAGCGGCATTCCCGGTTTAACCCCGGGAATCTGTCCGCCGGTGTTGTAGCACTCGCAGTAATTGCGCACCATACCGCCAAGAATTTCGTGCACGGGCAACTTCATCACTTTGCCCTTCAAATCCCAAAGGGCGAGATCGAGCGCGCCCAGCGCATCTTCCTTTTCGCGCCCCGGCGGATAGAAGAACGACCGCGACATGTCCTGCCAGAGGCGCTCGATAAATTGTGGGTCCTGCCCGATCAGGCGGCCGGCGCACTGGCGAAGCGTATCGGCAAACCCACCCTCACCAATCCCGGTGATTCCCGCGTCGGTCTCAATGGTGGCTACGGTGTCCGCCTGATTGAACAGCGGATTCGGATGCTCCGGCGCGTAGGCGCGAACGCGCGTGATCTTCATCTTCGGCAGCGCCGCATGCGCGAGCGGCGCCTTCGCAAAACCCAGTGCGGCGGCGCCCGCCGCGGATTTCAGAAAGGTTCTTCGGTTCATCAGATTTCTTTTAGAAGCCACCGCACGGCGCGCTTCTGCAGCTTCACGTACTCCGGCGCCCACAGCGCGTGGATGGTGTGTCCTGGCGAAGTGAATACCACGCGGCCGCGCCCGTAATCGTAAGCCCAGCCTGCTATCGATTTCGAGCCGTATTTCTCGTAAGTGAGGCCATCCACGTTTTCGGCTTCGAGCAGGATGTACTTCTTGTCCTTGTCGTATTCGACGTAATGCTGTTCGTCATTGACCATAAAATCATGAATCCCCTGTGTGATGGGATGGCTTGTGTTCACCACATGCACTTTAAAGGGCCGCAACGGAGGATGGCCGATATAGGCGCCTCCCTGAACATCCCGATAAGCCTTCTGTGAGAGGGACACATGGCTATTGTTGTGCAGCGAGTAGAAGCCGTTGCCGGCTTCCACGAACTCCTTTACTCCAGCGGCCTGGTCAGCCGTGAGCCACAAAGCCGATTTGGGTTGCGCGAAATCCGAACGATCTTCAAGATTCTGTTCGTAGGCGGTGTAAGCGTCTGGGCCGAGGTAACCTTCGGGCCAGATCATGCCGTCGCGAAGACAGACGAACAACTGATAATTTTTCAGCGTATCCCGCGAGAGCTTCTCGTAAGAGATCGTGTAATCGACCGTGACATCCAGGCCATCGAACATTTTGGCGAGCGCGACCCGGATGTAATCCGCGTTGTGATAGCGGTCGCCGATGAGCGCAAATACGCGGCGCGCCGATGGGCGCTGGCCGAACAGAAGCGTGCCGGAGGCGACGAGCGCCGCAGTCCGAAGTATGTTGCGTCTCGAGATATCGTTCATTGTCGTTTTCCTGTTACGTGTCCGTTGCGGATCAGCCCGGACGATTCGTTCATCGCGATTTCGACCGAATCGCCGGCGAAGCGCATCGCCAAAGTGTAGTGGTTGATGTTGGAGATGAAGTTCAGGTCCAGCAGAAATTCCGAATCTGAGGTCCAGTGCCCGCGTGCCCCCGCCAAAAGGTGGAGCGGGCCGTTCGGACCGAGGCGATAGACCCCGTCGAGGCCAACAGGAAACGTCAGATCCTGGCCCACGTAGCGAATCTTCACCCGGGCTTCCGATGAGCGCGGTTTCCCGAACACCAGCGAAATCCCATCCAGGCGCGATGGATTCCGCGGCAAATTCCAGTAGGCTCCGGAAATGCGACTCGCTGCGTCGGGCGGGGCGCTTACCGGCTGCGCTTCAGGCGGCTTCCGGGCTTCTGCGATCTTCTCCCGCAGCAGCCGATTGCCTTCGGCGTTTTCCGGCAACGTACTATCCGACTTAATGGCCGACGCGACCACCGGCCCCACGGTATTCGCCGGGTAACCCGCGCCTGTGATCACAAGAACCATGTCTTTGTCCGGCCAGATTGTGATCTTCTGGCCGCCGCGACCGTTCGCCGAAAATTCGCGCGGATTCTGGTCTGGATACAGCCACCAGCCATACCCGTAGTCGACGCCGGGTCGGCCGGTGTTGGCGTGAACCTCAGTCGAGCGCGCGACCCAATCGCTCGAAATAATCTGTTTGCCGTTCCAGTTTCCTTTATGGAGATACAGGTATCCTATGCGTGCGAGATCGTGGGTGAAGAAGTGGCTGTCGCCCCAACCGTGTGTCCGGCCTTGCGGATCAGGCGGCCATACGACATCCCGGATTCCAATCGGCTCGAACAGATACTTGCGCCCGAAATCAGCCTCCGGCTCATGAGTTGCAGCGGTAACGATCGAGGAAAGCAGATGAAATCCGGGACTGCAGTAGCCGAATTTCGTGCCGGGCGGGTTGATCATGGGCAAAGCCAATGCGTAGCGGACCCAGTCGTCGGTACGCCGCATGGCTTCGAGTTCCTGTTCGCCGGGCTTGAAGCCGCAATCCATACCGGGCCGCATCGTGAGCAGATTGTCGACAGTGATCTGCTTTTTCGAGGGCTCCGGATCTTTGGGCGCTTCCTGTGGAAAATAAGGCAGAAGACGCCGGTCCGTCGAGACGAGCCCTTTATCCGCGGCAATACCGACCAGCGCCGAGGTGATGCTCTTGGTTACGGAGGCGACATCATGCACCACGTCCTCGCGATACGGATAGAAGTACGCATCCATCACGATATAGCCGTGCCGAAGCACAGTAACGCTGTGGACGTTCAGATTCTTTTGCGAGATGCTCTCGACCATGTGGGCGAGCACGGCCGAATCGATGCCCTGCGCTTCCGGTGTGGACTGGCGCCAGTCGCTACCAGGGAAATAGCCGCCCGGTTCGGCGCCTTCAACAACGCCGCAGGCCAGCGCAAGAGCGATCGGCAGGAGTCGCCACAGGGACATTCGGGCACAAGAATATCACCGGCGGAATACCAACCGCGATTCAGTGTTCCGCGATGTCGAAATGCGCGCCGACCCGGTCGCGATTGACCAGTTCACGCCAGCGCTCGTCGAAGCGCCGGGCGAGGGCAGGTTTGGATTCGAACACCTCCTCGAGACCGAGGGCCTTGTGTGGCTCGAGTATTTGCTCATCCTTTTCCAGCTTTTCTTCGATATCAGTCCAGCGGTTGGTTAGACCGCCTGCATCCAGCAGGACAATGCGGTCGCCGATCACACCGAAATTCTTAAGATGCGCATCTACGGAAAACAGTCCATGCCGCCATCCGTTCTGCCTGGTTTCCAGATAGCGGTCGAGCCAGTATTCCACGGCCTCGAAGTCGCCTTCTCTGGCGAAATCGTTAAGCAGGCGGTCGAGGGTTGTATCGACTTTTTCCGTCGCTTCGTAGACAGTGAGCCAGCCGGGGAAGCCGCCCACCAGAACGGTGGTGGGCGGAAAGCAGATCCGGCCGGGAATCAGCCCGGTTCCTCCGAGCAGTTTGCGCGCGAGGCGCTCGCCGCGCCGGTTCCGGGCCCGATAAGTACTCCACATATCGGCTATGCGGCGCGAAAACCAGATGCTGCGGGGGACGACGATCATGGCCATGCGAATGATAGCGGAAATGACGCGGACAGTAAGGGACTCCCTCGTTAACCAGCGCTTGCCGAGTCCGAACGGCAGCCGGTGAGCCCAGCGCCGCAGAGTGCGCCAGATGATAATCAGCGAAACTACCTCAGTTGGTGATCGCTCGCGCTTCACAACCCAGTGTTCAGACGCATAGACGACCTTGCCGATTCCTTCGCCAATGCGCTTCAGCCGGTCGCTCGTAAGCTCTTCAGGAGCACGCGGCAGGGTGACGTAATCGGCCGCGGGGCGCATTGCTCCATTGTGATGCAATTGGGCACGTATGGCGCGAACCTTCCTCGAGCGTGCCGGGCATGCGCACTGCGCCGCTCGGGAACCGAAACGGCGCGACCTGTTTGATCGTCGGATATTCTCGGGGCAAGGCTACGGGCGTGCTGCCTGGGCCGCGTGAGCTGATCGGCGCGAACCTCGGGGCTGGGCGCTGTCGACGGAGCGATAATGCGATTATTCCCGCGGGATCGAAACTAGATTTTCCATGCTGACCAACAAAACGGTTTTGAAACTGAACAAATTTCTGTGCCAGCGCGCCCGGAAAGTAGCCGAGAAGCAGGGCTACAGCTCGCTTGAAGAGTTTATTGAGCATGCGATTGAAAAAGAACTCGCGAGCGTCGAAGAGCCGGATTCGAAACAAAATGTGGTGAATAAATTGAAGGGGCTCGGCTACATCGAGTGAATTCGTTCCTGACCTTCGCAGCGGCGAAACGGCTGCCGTGCGCCGTAATGCCCGCAGCGCTGGAGTCGTTGAACAGCAAACTCAATACCATTTCGGATTCACATCTCGTGTTCCATCCAGGTCACTCGCGCTTTACATGGACGCGCCTGGCCGCCGTACTTGCGCTCGCATTCTGCGGGGCCGCGAACGCGCAAACCCCGGTGATTCTGATTTCCGTCGATACGCTCCGCGCTGACCACCTGAGCTGTTACGGCTATCGCCGCGTGAATACGCCGCATATCGCTTCGCTCGCGCGCGGCGGCACGCTGTTCAGTCAGATCGATTCGCAGATTCCGCTCACCTTGCCCTCGCACGCCTCGCTATTGACTTCCACTTATCCAGCCGGGAACAGGGTGGAGGAGAATGGCGCGCTCGTCCCCCCGGGGACGGCCACTCTCGCTTCGGTTCTCAAATCGCACGGCTATCGAACCGCAGCCTTTATTGGAAGCATCGCGCTCGACCGGCGCTATGGGCTCGATCAGGGTTTCGAGACGTACGACAGCCCATTCGAATCAGCCGCGGGACCGCAGAATCCCTACTCCGCGCGAGTAACGCGCGACGCGACTCTCGTCTTCCGCTCCGCGCAGCGCTGGCTCGAAACGAACCGTGATCATCCGCTGTTCGCGTTCATTCACCTCTACGACCTCCATCTGCCGTACAGGCTGCCGGGATATTCGCCCATCAAACCGTCGCTTGCCGGTTACGACGCGGAACTCGCGCACGTCGACGCCGCGCTCGGGCGGTTCATCGACTCTTTGGCGCATGATGGCCTCTGGCAAAACGCGATTGTGGTCCTCTTGTCCGACCACGGCGAGAGCCTGGGAGAACACGGCGAATCCGGGCACGGCTACTTCATTTATGAAAGTACGATTCACGTGCCGCTTCTGGTTCACTGGCCTGCCGATTCGCGCGCCGGTCGTCCGGAGCGCGTCGAAGAACCGGGTGGATTAATCGACGTGGCGCCTACAATTCTTCATGTGCTCAGGATCGCGACGCCGCGCTCATTCCACGGCAAGAGCCTGTTCGCAGGCCCCAGGCCAGTGCTGAGTGAAAGCGTCTATGCGCGTGACGCGTTTGGGTGGGCGGCGCTTCAGTGCATCAGAACCGGACAAAAGAAATACATTCAGGCGCCGCACCCGGAACTCTACGATCTCGCATCGGACCCGCACGAACTGCGCAATATCTCAACCGCTCGCACGGATGAAACCGGGAAGATGAAGCAGCATCTCGCAGCCGTGTTGCCGGCGGGCGGCGCCCAGCCAGCACGCCCCTCTTCAGCGCAGCAGGCCCTGCGTTCCCTTGGTTATGTCGCGGGATCTGGCGGCGCAGCCGGTGCGCACTCCAATATCGATCCGAAAGACCGCATTCGCGAATTCGAATCCTACGCGCGCGCGGTTGGCCTCATGTACACCGGCCATGCCCGCGAAGCACTTTCGTTGCTCAAAACCATTCTCGCCAGCGATCCGCATAATGATGCGATCCGTGTCGATCTGGGGCATGCGGATCTCGATGTAGGCCGGCCCACCGAGGCGCTGCGCGAGTGGCAATCGATTCTGGCGCGCGATCCCCGTTTTACGCCCGCGTCTGAGGCCATAGGCTTTTACTGGATGGAAAAACTGGATTTCGCTCGCGCGGAAGCTGCATTTGAGCGCACGCTGCGGGTTTCGCCTCGCGATTACGAAGCCAATTTCGCGATCGCAATCGCCGACGACAAACTCGGCCGCACCGCCGAAGCCGCACAACATCGGCGCGTACTCTGCGACGTCGCACCGTCGACGCCTGGGTGCAGAGCCGCTCAGTAGTGTGGCGTCACCCCCAGGTTGTACATCAGAAACGAATAGATATCGGCCATCTGCTCGAGTCTCTTCGTCGTACTGCTCGGGCCATGGCCTGAATTGGTATCGATCCGGATCAGCACCGGACTTTCCGGGCTCACCTTCGCCTGCATGGTCGCGGCATATTTGAACGAATGCCCGGGCACCACGCGGTCGTCATGATCGGCCGTAGTGATCAGCACGGCCGGATATTTCTGGCCTTCGTGAACATTGTGGATCGGCGAATAGGCGTACAGGTTTTTGAAGTCCTCCGGGTTATCGCTCGAGCCATAATCGGCAATCCAGTTCCACCCGATCGTGAACTTCTGAAACCTCAGCATATCCATCACCCCAGCCTGAGCGACGGCTGCGCGAAACAAATCAGGACGTTGATTAATCACGGCGCCGACCAGAAGGCCCCCATTCGAAACGCCATGCAGAGCGAGTTTTTCCGGGCGCGTGTAATGATTTTTAATCAGCCACTCGGCCGCGGCGATGCAGTCGTCAAAGACGTTCTGCTTTTTTAGCCGCATGCCTGCCTTGTGCCATGCGTCTCCATACTCGCCGCCGCCACGCAGATTGGCTGACGCATACACAAAGCCCTGCTCGACGAGCGCCAGCCGAAGCGCATCAAACGTGGGCGACGTGACGATATCGAATCCTCCATAGCCATAAAGCAGCGTGGGATTATTGCCATCGAGCTTCAGGCCTTTCCGATAAAGCAGAAACATCGGTATGCGCGTGCCATCCCTGCTCGGATAGAAGACTTGTTTCGTCTCGTATTTCGCCGGATCGAATCCGGCGATTTCCGGCGCATGCCACACCTCACTGTGTTTCACGGGAATTTCGTAGCTGTAGATCGTGGTGGGCGAATTCAGCGACGTGTAACTGTAGAAGACCGTCTTCTCCGTGCGATCGCCCAGGAATCCGCCCGCAACGCCGGGTCCGGGCAGAGAGATTTCGCCTTCAGGGTTACCTTTCAGGTCGAACGAGTAAACGTGACTCGCGACGTCCTGCAGGTAACTGGCGAACAGGCGGCCGCCTGCGGAAGTGGCAGCCCGCAAAGGCTGCTTACGTTCCGGCACGATCTCCGCCCACTCATCCGACGGCTTCGATGAGTCGAAAGCCATGATCCTCTGGTTGGGCGCTTTCCAGTTGGTATTGATCAGAAACCGCGGCCCATCGTTATCGACGAACTCGTAACGGTCATCCGTAATCGTGCCGACGATCGGATGAAACCGGCCGTCCGATTTAGTCAGGTCACGGTAATACAGCGCGTTCCCGTCTTTGCCGAGTCCCCGGTCCTCCACCGTGAGAATCGCGTACTGTTCGTCTTCGGATGTCTGAAGAACGTTGAACCGCTGCGGATGTTCCTCATCCTGATAAATCACTTCATCGGCGGATTGCGCATCCCCGAGCCGGTGATACCAGATGGTGTGGTTCTCGTTCTTCGAAAGCAGTTCCTGTCCCTTTTGCGGTTCCGGATAGCGGCTGTAGAAGAATCCGTTGCCGCGCCACGCCAGCGCAGAAACTTTGATCCAGCGCACCACGTCGGGCAACACACGGCCGGTAGCGACTTCCAGCACGTGCGCGTCTTCCCAGTCTGATCCTCCGGCGGAAACTGAATAGGCCAGATATTTCCCGTCTTTCGACGGGCTGGTAGAGAGCAGCCGCGTGGTGCCGTCCTTCGAAAAGGTATTTGGATCGAGCAGAACGCGCGGAGTTCCTTTTAATCCTTCCTGGACGTAAAGCACCGCCTGATTCTGCAGGCCGCCATTCTTCAAAAAAAAGACCCAGGGTCCGCGGCGCTCAGGAACGAAGTAGCGCGCATAGTTCTGAAGTTCCTCGAGTCGCTGAAAAACCTGCTTTCGATATGCGATCCGCGAGAGATACTCAGCCGTGACCTGGTTTTCCGCTCTGATCCATTTTTCCGTTTCCGGCGAGCGATCGTCTTCCAGCCACCGGTAGGGGTCAGCTACCTTCACCCCGTGATAATCGTCGACCTGATCCGATCTCCGTGTTTCAGGATAAGTGATAGTTGCGGCCTGGGTAAGTCTGTTCATGATGAGCAGCGCCGCGCCGGCGCAGATCGCATGCAGGAAACGGCGCTTCATTGGAACGATTTTCGCATTGCGGACGAACCTACCGCACCGGGAGGAGTTCGATTTTCGGCTTCTCTTTCTTTGGCTTCGGATTCTCCGTCGGCGGCGGCGCAGATGGCGTAATTACCTGCTCCGGCGCGCGCTCCGGAACATACGGCGCAAGCCTTGGGGGCCGGGCATCCGGCTCAAACAGCCATGCCGTTCGGTTTGGATAATATGCGCGCAGCTTCTCGTCCTCCGCATCGCCGAGATCGCGGGCCCATACCACACGCGAGCCATCAATATCAGCCGCGTTGTAAACCCACTCATTGCGAAAGATGTGCCCGGGCCAGTAACGGACGAAAATCAGGATTTTCCCCGGCAGTTTCGCCATCTGATCCGCGATATCACGCCGTTGACGGCCCTCGGCGTGGTTGATCGAGTCCCACATGTCGTAGCCGCGGAGCTCCGCAAAGCGCGGCGTCTCCCCCAAATGAAGCCCGTACCAGAAGAAAAACTGCGCGAGACACAGAAAGATGAGCGCCCGCGCTGCAGTCGCGCCGGCCCGCAGCCGCGCAATGCGCCGGATGCCCTCCACGCTCATCAACAGAAACAAACAAACACACGCGGCCATGTAGTGAAACTGAAACTGAGGGAAGAAATTGATGCCGAGCGCAAATAGCAGGCAAACGCCCGCAACCCAGACCTCGCGCCGGCGCCTCATCCCGATCAAATACGCGACGAGCGCCACATAAAGCGGCGAATAGAAATAGAAACGGTAGTAACGCGCGCGGTAGAGGAGCCGCCCGAAATAAGTTTCGAACGTCTCCCCACCGGACGGGCGAAACCCGCGTTGCATCCGATAATCCGTCTCCTGCTGCGGAGTAAGTGAATTGTGCGGTACGGGATTGGGAAGAATCGTAAGAGCGGCGGGCACGCCGTATTGATACTGGCTAAGTGTGTAAGGCAGCTCAGTCCAGGCGCCGGTGACCGCCTTGTTCTGAGCCAGCGTAACCACCAGGCCGGTCGAAGCGACGGCTGCCGCCACGCCCAACAACCGGAGCAACGCGGGATTCCGCATGCGCGCCCGAAACTTCGCAACCAGAAAAACGATCACGCCCACCAGCAGGAAGATCGATTCGTAAGGACGGCTCAGCAGATACATCGCAATGCCAAGGCCGAGAAGCGCCGCATAGCGAGGGCTGCCCGTCCTCACAAGGCGGGGCAGCGCGCCGAAAACAATACACCCCGCCATGGCTGAAAATCCCCCGCCCCAGTAGTTGTTCGTCCACTGATTCATCGGGCCGAACTCGATGACCGCGAACACGCCGCCCAGAAATGCCCAGGATGCAGTCGTCCAGCCGCGCAGCATCCAGTAGCTGAGCGCGCAGAGCAGGCCGCACATCATGAGAACGCCTGCCCACGGCGTCCCCAGCAGCGTCCACCCGAGCGCGAGCGCCAGACCCGGACCAATCGGATAGATCGCGCTGTACGTTGGTGATTGCAGAACAAAGAAGGTTTCGAAGAACCGGCTCATTGGATGCGGCGGATTCGCAAGCCGCCAGTGCCGAAGCGTGTCCGCAACCAGAAGATGACCGAATTCGTCGTACAAATCCGGGACCGGAACAGGATGGTGGACCAGCAGCGCCATGCGCAGCGCTATCGGCGCAACAAAGAAAATCGCCATCGAGAGACGTGTGCGGCGCGCGAGACGCGCACAGAAAGGCGCGACCAGTGGCCGCCACAGCAGCGCCATGGCCAGCAGCAGGATGGCAAGCGCCAGCTCGATAAAATCGACGGCGCCGAAGCCGATCGGGTTATCGAGCGGCGTGAATGTCTCGAATAAGTCCAAGCCCTGATCAATTTGACGGCGTTGCGCCCTCGGCCGATTACATGCTGCGGGATCAGGCGCTCATGTCCGCCGCGAAGAACTATTTTGCATGGCAGGCGCGGCTGGCGCTGCCGGAGCTGGGCCGCAGAGTGCTTGAAATCGGCTGCGGCACGGGAAATTTCACCGCGCACCTTCTGGATCGCGACCTCATCGTTGCATTGGATCACGCAGCTCAAATGCTCGAAAGCCTGCGCGAACGCTTCCCGGGCGCGCCAAATCTGCAGACCATTCTCGCGGAAGCGGAGGACGAGGAATCCGTCGCGCAGCTCGCAACTCTCGATCTCGATTCCTGCGTTTGCCTGAACGTACTCGAACATGTAAGAAATGACGCAGCGGCGCTGCGGGCTGTGTCCAGAGCCATCCGACCCGGAGGCGCCATCGTGTTGATCGTCCCGGCATTTCCCGCGATATATGGGCCCGTAGACCGCAAGCTGGGCCACTTCCGCCGATACACGCGCCAATCGCTCGCCGCCACAGCTCATGAGGCGCGGCTCAGCGTGAGAGAAATGCGCTACCTCAACGCAGTTGGCTTTTTCGGCTGGTGGCTGAATGCCCGTGTGTTGAAAAAGGAGACCCAATCAGCGGCGCAAATTGCAATCTACGATCGGTGGATCGTCCCGATCGCCGCGCGCCTGGAATCACTGCTGCCGGTTCCGTTCGGCCAGTCCCTGTATGCCGTGCTTACCACCACGCCCTGACGGAATTTCCCGTCACAGCAGACTCAGCGGGTCCACATCAATCACCAGCGCGGTCGCGTTCCACTTCTGCTCCCGCGCGAACTGCTGGGCGCTCCTCAACAGCGCATTTAACGCCTTCCGGCTTCCCGATTTAATCAGCAATTGATACCGGTACTCCGCTTTCAGCCGCGGCACGGGAGCCTCCGCCGGCCCCATGATCTTCATGTTTTCGGGCGCGGGCGTCAGATGTCGCGATAACTCCACGCTCATCCGCAGCGCCTGTTCCTGATTCGCCGCCCGCACCAGCACGTTCGCCATTGCGCTGAACGGCGGATATTTCATGAACCTGCGAAACTGCAATTCTTTTTCGTAAAATGCCGCGTAGTTCTGTTCGGCCGCGAGGCGGATCGCGTAATGGTCGGGGTTGATCGTCTGCAGATAAACGATTCCGGGCAGGTCTCCCCGCCCGGCGCGCCCCGCTACCTGGGTCAGCAATTGGAACGTGCGCTCGGCGGCGCGGAAATCCGGCATTCCCAACCCCACATCCGCCGACACCACTCCCACCAGCGTCACGTTCGGAATATCGTGCCCTTTCGCTATCATCTGGGTTCCCACCAGGATGTCGAAATTCCGTTCGCGGAAATTGCGCAGAATGTCTTCGAACTGGCGCTTGCCCGTCACCGTATCCCGGTCGAGCCTCGCGATGCGCGCCTCCGGAAAGTGCCCGTGCAAGTCATCTTCGACTTTCTCCGAACCCACTCCCAGAAACTGAATGTGTTCGCTCGAGCATTTCGGACAGGTGGAAGGAATCTTTTCCGCGTACCCGCAATAATGGCAGAGCAGCCGGCGATCGCGGCGGTGAAACGTCAACGTCACCGCGCAATTCACGCATTGAATTCTTTCCCCGCACGCACGGCACGCCACGAAGCTTGAAAATCCGCGGCGGTTCAGCAGAATCATCGCCTGCTCGCTATTCCCGAGACGCTCTCCGAGGGCGTCCAGCAGCGCGCGCGAGAAGATCGCCTGCTTCCGGGTCTCGAGGAACTCCTGCCGCATATCCACGATTCGCACCTCCGGGAGCGGACGGCCCGCAATCCGGTCCGGCATTTCGAGCAGCGTGTATTTGCCCGACCCGGCATTGAAACGGCTCTCGAGACTCGGAGTCGCCGAACCCAGCACCACGCACGCATTCAGCGACTGGGCCCGAACGATGGCGACATCGCGCCCGTTATATCGCGGGTTCTCCCCCTGCTTGTAGCTCGCATCGTGCTCCTCGTCGATGATGATGAGTCCAACCTCGCGGACGGGGGCAAAGACGCCCGAGCGCGTCGCCACCACCACGCTTGCCCCGCCCGCGCGGATTCGTCGCCACTGGTCGGCGCGCTCGGAGTCGCTGAACGCGCTGTGCAGAATCGCCACCCGGTCGCCGAATCTTGCGTAAAACTCGCCTGCCATCGCGGGCGTCAGCGCGATCTCCGGAACCAGCAGCAGCGCGCCGCGGCCGCGCGCGAGCGAGGCTTCGATCGCATTCAGATACACCTCGGTTTTTCCCGAACCCGTAACGCCATGCAGCAGAAACGCGCAGAAACGCCGGGCCTCGATTCCGGCCCTGACCAGGTCGAACGCATTTCGCTGCGCTGCATTCAACTGATATGGCGGGCGCGGCGCAGCCGCGTGAATCGCGAGCGGCTCGGGCTCGAGCGTCACCAGCTTTTTCCGCGCGAGCGCTCTTGCGGCCACGCTCGCGCTGCGCGTCACGGGCTCGATCTCGCCCAGATTGTGCGAGCCCGGATGCAACGAGAGATATGCGAGCAACTCGCGCTCCGCCTTCGGCAATTTCGGCCGCGCGGCCTCACCCTCCGCGTCATTCAGAGCAACCCGCAATCTCGCCGCCGGCGCCCGCAGCGGATCGCGCTCATGCGCCACCTGCTCAACCGCGATCCATCCCTTTCGTTCGAGCGATTTCAGAACGCGGTCGGCGAGCGGCACGCTGCGTTTGATCCGCGCCGCCGAAAGCGGCCGCGCCGCGAGCATTTGCAGAGTCTGATTCAGCGCGTCATCCGCGGATGCGGTAAGCGAAAGCTGACGAGAAGCATCGCGCCCGGCGCTCGTGAGCGTGTAGATTTTGCCCGTGCTCATGTCAGCAGCAAGTGGCAGCATCGAGCGCAGAACCTCGCCCAGAGGAGCGCAATAATAGCCGGCGATCCAGCGTCCGAGCGCCAGCAGTTCTTCGTCGATCACGGGCTCGGAATCGATCAGCCGCAGCGCCTCTTTAACAGCAATGTCAGGCGATTCATCGTGCACCCGGAGAATTACGCCTGTGAGCTTGCGCGGGCCGAACGGCACGAGTATTCGCGCGCCAGTCTTCACTCTGTGTTCGAGCGAGAGCGGCACGGAATAAGTAAATGGCTGATCGAGCGGAACCGGCAGGCTCACGTCGCAGAAGCGGGGCAACAGTTCAGTTTAGCGGCGCGCGCCGGCCGCGCTTATCCGGGCTGGCTTATTATGATGAAGACCAATGCCCATCGTGCTTGGCAAACTTCACCACGTCTCGCGCCAGACCCGCGATGTGGAGACGACCCGCAGATTCTACGTCGAGGTCCTGGGATTTCAGGAGATTTCGCGCCCTCCGTTTCGGTTCAAGGGCGCGTGGCTTTTTGGCGCGGGCATTCAGATTCATCTCATCGAGGAGCCGTTCACGCCGCCTCCCGAACAGATCAATTCGCGCGAAAACCATATCGCCTTCGCCATTGATGACGTGGAAGGGGCGGCCGAATGGCTGGAGCAGCATCAGGTGCCATATCAGCGCCGGATCGTTCCGGACCGCGGCACAAACCAGATCTTCTTCCGCGATCCGGATGGCTGGCTTATCGAACTGGCGAAATACCCGCCGGTAATGAACCGCTGAGGCCGGCATTACGGCTTCATCTTGAAATCGATCGTCACCGTCATCATCACCTCGACCGGCTGCCCGTTCAGCAGTGTCGAATTGTAGCGCCATTGACGTATCGTCTCGAGCGCCGCGTCCGCGAACTCCCGGTTCACGGAGGTGTTCCGTACTGTCAGCAGGATCGGAACACCTTCTTTCCTGATCACGGCCTCTATCAGGACGGTACCCTCAATTCCTTGCGCCTGCAAATCCGGCGGATACGCAGGCCGCACTTGCCTTGCAGCCGCGGCTGCGTGTGCCCTCCGCCACCACGGAGATTTTCTCCGTCCTCCAACTGAGAGTTTCGGATTCACCACTGCGGGCGTTCCGGCCTCGACGTTGACGCTGTTCTGTTGGTAAATATCGAATTCCGGTACACGCACTTCGAGCATGTACCGCCCGGCCGGAAACGAGTGAAACGCGAACGCGCCAACAGCATCCGTCCTCGCGGCCTCGCGATTCCCTGCGCTCGAGTTCGACGCGATTGCAGTGGCATTCAACACGCGCGCTCCACTCGGATCCGTCACGATGCCGGAAAGGTCTGCATTCCGTGTAGCGGGCTGCTGGCCGGAGGTCAGAGTGGCAAGCGGAATCGCCGCGCAAAGGGTCAGGCAGGCCGCTGCCGCCCAATGACTGCGACGAGCCGGAAGCTGGAAATCCAGCATGGCGTACGGGCAGCATCAAGCCTTCCGGCCATAGCGCATCACGATTCGCGGCCGTCGTCTCACGATGCGCACTACAGAAGTCGCGATGATCTTTAGGCCAAAGCGCCGCCCGCGAATATTTCGGATACCAGTACCGGCACTGCAGGCTTCGTGGCCTGGTCCCCAGTACTGTCACACTGCGCTCCAGCATGGATAAACCATGCATGGATAAAATCGAAGGATGCTTTTTGAACCGCCCCGGTGTCTTTCGGTGGTTATACCCGCCTATAACGAGGAAGCGACCCTGCTCGCGGTGGTTCAGCGCGTCCTCGAAGTCCCGTATCTGCACGAGATCGTAATCGTCGATGACTGTTCCCGGGACAACACCGGCGCCATCGCGGACGAACTCGCGCGCATGCACCCCTGCATCAGGACGGCGCATCACCCGGTGAATCGGGGGAAAACGGAAGCCCTCAAAACCGGATTTCAGCTCACAACCGGCCAGATCGTGATCGTGCAGGATGCGGATCTCGAATACGATCCGAGCGAAATCCCGGGCGTGATCGAGCCCATTCTCGCCGGGCACGCCGATATCGTTTACGGGTCGCGCTTTCTGGTGCGAAAAGCGGCGCGCGTCCTGTATTTCTACCACTACGTCGCGAATCGCGGGCTGACGTTCCTCTCGAACATCTTCACCAATATCAACCTGACCGACGTGGAGACCGGATACAAAGCTTTTCGCGGCGAGATCATCCGCAACATGATCTTCTCGAGCTCAGGCTTCGGATTCGAAATCGAAGTGACCGCGAAATCCGCGAAGCTGAAGTGCGCAATCTACGAAGTCCCCATTTCGTATCACGGCCGCACGTACGAGGAAGGCAAGAAAATCGGATTTACTGACGGCATTGCAGCCCTCTGGTATATCCTCCGATTCAATCTGTTCGTCGGGCTTGAGGCGTCCTACCGCACTGTGCCGGACTGTGGCGCGCGTAATCGCCTTCACGCCCAGACCTGCGCGGCCGACGACAAGAACAATTAGCTGCTGGCCATTTGAGTGCAGGATTATTTGCCGATCGTCGCATTCAGGACATAAAAGTCCAGGTTAGCCGGCACGATCAATTCGCTCGCCGACACATTGAGGTCGGAGATATACCAGGCCCTGACTGCTTGCTGCGTTCCTGACGCCCTACACCACCGCCGCGCGATTCGCCAGTTCGCCGATCTCCGGCACCCGAATCCGCACCACATCCCCCGGCTCCAGCTTCACGTCCTCAGTCACGATAATTCCCGTGCCGGTGCATAGCACGCTACCCGGCGGCACCTGATTCGCGCGAACCAGATACTCCACAATCTCCTCGATCTTCCTGTGCAGCTTGGCCGTCGAAACCTCGCCTGAGAACCGCACCTCCTCGCCGCGAAGTACCTCGCACGTCATGTGCAGGTTGTACGGGTTCTCGATATCATCTTCCGTAACGATCACCGGTCCCAGCGCGCAACACGCCGTATACACCTTCGACTGCGGCAAATAAAGCGCATTCTCTCGCTCGATGTCCCACGCCGAAACATCGTTCGCGAGCGTATACCCGACGATTTTTCCCCGCCGGCCCAGCACCACGGCCAGCTCGGGTTCCGGCGCCGTAAACTTCGAATCCGAGCGAATCCCGATATTCTGTCCCGGCCCCACGCATACGCGCGCCGTCCCCTTGAAGAAAATCTCCGGGCGCGGCTCACGGTAGACATAGGCGTACATGCCCTCCCGGGTACCATGCTCGCTATCCCGAAATGACGCGCTCATTTCATACGTGCAACCCGACGCCCAAACCTCCGAGGGAAAAATCGGAATCATGGGCGTCGCGGGCGCCGGATGCCTGCTCGCCAGACGGTCCGCCAGTTCCGGCAGCGGAGTCATTTCCGCAGCCGCCCGGTTAATCAGGTCGCAGACCGTATGGCTGGGTATCGGGCGTGCCAGGTCGCCATCGAAGATGGCGGCAGTTACGGACCCGCCCACCCGGATTTGTCCAAGTTTCATTCGATTGTCAGTGTTTGAAAGCCCGTTAGTACTTCACGTACACGGTCTTGAAATCGCTGTAGAAATCGAGCGCAGCCGGACCCTGCTCCTTCGGACCGAAACTCGAATCCTTCGTGCCGCCGAAAGGTAGCTGATATTCGACTCCCGCGCTGGGCAGATTGATCGTCAGCAGCCCTGCTTCGGCGCGATACACGTAATCGAACATCTTCGAAAGGCTCGAGGTCTGAATCGAAGACGAGAGTCCGAACGGAGTATCGTTCGCGATCCGCATCGCGTCCTCGAAATCCTTTGCGCGCGTCACTGCGAGCACCGGCCCGAAGATCTCTTCGCGCGCGATCGTGTGCTCCGGCTTCACATCGGCAAACACCGTCGGCTCCACGAAGTAGCCCTTGTCGTAGCCTTCGCCCGTCAGCCGCTTGCCACCGCATTTCGGTTCGCCCGATTCCTTGCGGCCGATCTCGATGTACTTCAGCACGGTATTCATCTGCCCCTCGTCCACGCAGGGGCCGATCTCGATGCCCGGCTTCATCCCGTCGCCCACCTTCAGGCTCTTCGTGCGCTCCACCAGGGCCGCAACAAAGCGGTCGTAAATCGCATCTTCCACAATTGCGCGGCTGGTGGCCGTGCACTTCTGGCCAGTCGAGAAGAACGCCGCGTTCACCACGTTCTCCACCGCCGTCTTCAGATCCGCATCCGCCAGCACGATCGTCGGATTCTTGCCGCCCATCTCGAGCTGAATCCGCAGCCGCCGCTTGCTCGCCTCCTGATGGATCCAGTGCCCGATCTCGTTCGATCCCGTGAATGAAATCGCCTTCACCGGCTTCGCGTTCACCAGCGCCGCGCCCAGTTCCCCGCCCGATCCGGCGACGAAGTTGACGACTCCCTTCGGCGCGCCCGCCTCGTGCAGCGCTTCCACCAGCCGCCAGGCGCTCAGCGGCGCAACCGAAGCCGGTTTCGCGATGATGGTGTTGCCGCAGATCAGCGCGGGCGCCATCTTCCACGCCGGAATTGCGATTGGAAAGTTCCACGGGGTCACCAGACCCACCACGCCGATCGGCTTGCGGATCGCGAACACATGCACGCGCTCGCGCTCGGACGGTACCATCACGCCGTCGAGCCGTGAGCCTTCACCGGCGAAATAGCGGAAGATGTTGATCGCGCGGCGCACCTCGCCCTTCGCTTCGGGCAGAGTCTTGCCTTCTTCGCGCGTCATCTCCGCGCCCAGCTGGTCGAACTTTTTCTCCAGAATGTCCGCTGCTTTGTACAGAATGTTTCCGCGCGCCGGAGCCGGCATGGATGCCCATCCGGGCAGCGCCGCTTCCGCCGCCTTCGCCGCGGTTTCCATATCCGCGGCCGTGGCCTTCGAGAAAACGCCGATTACTTCGTCCGTATTCGCCGGGTTCCGGCTTTCAAATGTTTTGGAGCTCGTCACCCACTCGCCGTTGATGTAGTTCGCAAAGTGGGGCGTAGCGGGTTGCGCCTGGGGTGTACTCATTTTGAAATTGTTCTCGCTCCGAATTACTGGAAGTGTTTTAAAACTGCACTTTGGGCGCCGTGCGCGCGCCCTGGTCGGTCTTGAAGTACGCATCCTCGCGCTGCAGGCCGCTCATGGACGCCACCACGTTCGCCGGAAACAGCGAAAGGTCCGTGTTGTACTTCTGCACGGATTCGTTATACCGCCTCCGCGCCTGGAGGATGCGATTTTCCGTACCTTCCAGCTCGCGCTGCAGCTGCTCGAAATTCCGGTTCGCCTTCAGGTTCGGATAATTCTCCACCACGACGAGCAAACGCCCGAGCGCGCCCGTCAGATTGTTGTTCGCGTCGATCTTCTGTTGCGGCGATTGCGCATTCAGCAGTTGCGAGCGCGCGTTCGCCACCGATTCCATTACCCCGGTCTCTTCCTTCGCATAGCCCTTCACAGTTTCCACCAGGTTTGGAATCAGGTCCGCGCGGCGTTGCAGAGCCGTGTCCACCTGGCTCCATTCGCCGTTAATCGTCTCGCGCTCGGCAACCAGCTTGTTGCGCGTCTGCACGAACTCGCAGCCGCCCAGCAGCAGCGCCAGCACCACGACAATCGCAATGATTACCCCGGATTTCATCTCAATTCTCCAGGCGCTCGCGTTTCACCCTGGTCGCCATCCAGGCGATCCACTGCCGCGATCGCTTTTTCGATCTCCTTCATGTACGCCGCCAGCAGCGGCTCCGGGTCCACTTCCTTCGGCTTGATCCGCTCTTCGCGTAAGTCGAGCAGCTTCAGAAAGGGCGCCGCGTCAATGCCGAAGCGCTCGCGCGCGCGCTCCACTACCTCGCGCTTCCGCGACGGAGCGTCCCTGCCAGAAAGGATGAGCGCATGCCGCAGAAGGACGCAGAACGTGGAAATGGAATCCGCCAGCAGACGGCGTAATACATCTGTATCCGAGAGTATACCGGAGGCTTTCTGACGAAGACGCAGTAGTCGCGCTCTCAGGTCGTGCTCCACCTGCGCGCGATGAAACGCACTGCCGATTTCCAGATTGGAGACCAGGTCCGGCCCGTACAGCACCCGGTGGAGCTCCCGAATATCGTGAAACTCGATCGGGAAACAATCGGTCGAAGTCCGCAGTTCCGTTTCCGTCAGCAGCAGCGGCGAGGGATTCCCCTGCTCCCGCCACCATCGGAAAACGGCCTCTGTAGCGCGCAATTGTGCGGGTCCGATCGAAGTCAAAACGCAAAGAACGTTGTAATCGGAAAACTTCTCGTCGTGATCCCCTGCAGCGGCGGATCCGTAAAGGACCACGGAAATCAGATCCGGATCGAGTGCCTTCCGCAGTTTTTCGACGAGTTGCTCGAGCGAGGCGGCCATCGGCTCACGCTATTGTACTGAGGTCACCCCGGCCCGTTCACCCATCGCTCCATATGGCCCAGCAGATCCCCTGGATCGCGAAACAACGCGAAACAGCCCGCGCCGGTCAGCCGCTCCTGCGGGAAGCCTCCGCAAAGTACGCCCACTGTCGCCACTCCCGCCTTACCCGCCGCCTCGGCATCATAGGGCGAATCTCCCACCGCGATCGCCTGCTCCGGCACCGCCTGCACACGCGCCAGCGCCGCATGGAAGATATCCGGATCGGGCTTCGACCGTTCCGCGTCATCCGCCGATGTCTGCGCCTCGAGCAAATCGCCAATCTTCAGCACTTGCTTATAAAACTCCAGTTCGTCGCCGTGCGAAGAAGAGGCGAGCGCCAGCTTGTGGCCGGCTCTGTTCAAAGCTTCGAACAAATCCCGGACATACGCAAACGGCTTCACCTGATGCATGAAGTCCTGCTTCCACAGGTCGGCACGATATGCCTTCAATTCCTCCCCGAAAGCCCGCTGCTCTTCCGGCGTCAGAAACACCGGAACCAGATGATCGCCGCCCTTGCCGATCTGTGTCCGGACCTCGACCTCCGGAACCGATTTGCCGAAGCGCTGAAATGCCAGCCGCCAGCACTCCGCATGCAGATCCACCGAATCCAGCAGCGTGCCATCAACATCGAACAGAACCGCTCTTTTCACCTTGCCTCCGTTGAATTTTCCGCATGCGAAGTTTCTTCAGCTTTCATAGCAACATCGACTCCATTCGCCGAACCCTTGCCAGTCCGTCCGCGGTCGATTGGTTACTACCGGTCAAAACTGCGTTTACAGTAAATGTGGTCTCCGTAAAATACCGACTTCCAAATCGCGCCACGTCACGTCTACCCCAGTTCGGGATTGACTGAAAAGGTTCGCACGCCTGGACGCACGGAATCCGGGCAGATATGAGGTTCACGGGCCTGGCCCGAGCCGACATGCAGCCGGGCAATGTGAGAGTGCCCGATGGAAAAATACTTCGTCGCCCCGCGCAATCACCCACGCAATTATTTGATTCGCGCCCGGCTGGGCATGCCATCGGAGATCATCATGTATAACGATGCCGAACATGCAATCATTGCCAATGACAGCCCTGCGGAGATCCCGGCTGGCGTCCACCGCCGCTGCACTCCTGCTCCTCGCCGCGTGCTCGCATAGCGGCCCGACCAACGAGACCGCGCCGTCCACCTTCCGCGTTAACTTCGATACGACGAAAGGCCCGATCCTCATCGAAGTCACTCGCGACCTCGCCCCCATCGGAGCCGATCGCTTCTACAATCTGGTCAAGGCGAAATACTTCGACGGCGCTCGCTTCTTTCGCGTCGCGCCGGGCTTCGTGGTCCAGTGGGGAATAGCAGCCAGTCCCGATACGACAAAGGCCTGGGATGTCCCCATTCAGGACGATCCCGTAAAAACCTCCAACACGCGCGGAACCGTCACTTTCGCAGCTACCGCGGCCCCCAACTCGCGCTCCACCCAGCTCTTCATCAACCTCGCTGATAACGCCCGGCTCGACGCGATGGGGTTCGCGCCTTTCGGAAAAGTGATCAGCGGCATGGACGCAGTGGATCAGATCAATCCCGAATACGGCGAAAAGCCCGATCAGCAGGCCGCCGAACAGCAGGGCAATTCTTACTTTGAAAGCAACTTCCCGCGGCTCGATTACATCAAAACCGCGCGCCTTGTCCAATGATTCTCGAGTCGCTTGCGGCGTTTGCCGGAAAAGCGCACAGCCGGCCACGAACTCCGTCAGGAGCACGGCAGGCCTTGTGCGCGATAAGCATCGCGCTCGCCGCCAGTGGGGCCGGGCCGCCGAAAGAGCACATCCCTGATCCATCAAAAGGCAGAGAGTTGTTCCAGACCTGCGCCGGTTGCCATAGCTACGCCACCGACGAGAAAAAATACGGGCCGTCGCTCCGAACACTATTCGGCCGCGTAACCCTGCGCAACGCGAGGCCTGCAAACGATGCCAACGTACGCGCCATCATTCTGGATGGTTACAACCGCATGCCGTCGTTTCGCTATAACTTCAGGCCGGAGGAAGTCGACGATCTTATGGCGTTCCTCCACACCCTGAATGCCCGGCCGGCGGAAAACGCCACCGCGTCAACCGGCGAAAAGTACTTCCGGGCCTACTGTCTGCGTTGCCATGAGCACAATCTGGAAAATGTGGCTTCCCGCGTGAGCGATGCGAAGCTTCACCAGTTCATCGACGAAGGACACGCGGCGTCACCCGCGCTCAAAGGCTGGATCGATCCCGAGGTGCGAGCTTCGCTCTTCGAATATGTGAAGCGCCTTTAATCGGAACGGATTAACGGGAACGAAGCAGGAGACTCACTGAATCGCGATGCGGGCGTGATCGTTCGAGACCAGGCCTTCGAAAATCGCAAGTACCTGTTTACGGTACTGGTAGACCCGATCCAGATCGGCCCGGAAGCCGCCCTGAAAATCCTTCAGCTTGAGCCACTTCTCGGCCACAGGACGGGGCACGTCAATATCCTGCCGCAGCATTTCGAGCGAATGGCCACGTAGAAAAAGGCCATAAAAGAATGCAGCTTCGCGCTGCGGGGCCAGTGGATCGGAGTCGTCTCTAAAAATCATCGGGCTCGACGCCTCAAGTGAAAAAGTCATTTTAGGCATTCTTTTGTCGCCGGATCAAGTATCATGCTCCAAAGAAGGACACGCTGTTTGTCCGATCTTTTGCGGTTTTAAGTTACATTGGATGCACCATACCGGCCCCGAAGTTTCCTCATCTCCCACGCTGATTGAAAAACCTGCGCGCGTCGCCGCCGCCGGAACGAAACCCAAGCTCATTGACGAGTACATCGGCCGCGTCAATTCCGATACGCAGGCGCTCAGTGTTGCTCATATGCGGAGCCCCGCCGGCTGGACCGAACCGGGCCAGACTCCCGATTTCGATGAATACACGCTCGTGCTCAAGGGCATGCTCCGCGTCGAATTTCAGGGAGGCGCGCTCGATGTCCACGCCGGGCAGGCCGTCATCGCCCATAAAGGCGGGTGGGTGCGCTACAGTACGCCGGAAGCGGAAGGCGCCGAATACATTGCTGTCTGCAGTCCTGCTTTTACCATCGATGCCGCACACCGCGACGCGCCGTAAAACTTAATCCGCTTTGCCCCGATCAGTTCATAGGTGATTTTGGGGGGGTGTGCTGTAATAGTGCTTTCGATTCCGAATATGCCGACATTCAGCACCCGCGTTCGGAGAAGTCTGGTTGCCGCGCAAAGGAAACTCAGGGAATGGAGAATGATCGCCGATGGTCTGCGCTCCACGGACCATCCGGTTCTCGCTCACATCATCCCCATCAGGCGCTGCAATCTCGCCTGCGCCTACTGTAACGAATACGACGATTACTCGCCTCCGGTTCCAACCGCGGAAATGATCCGCCGCATCGACCATCTCGCGGATTTGGGCACCAGCATTATCTCTTTCAGTGGCGGCGAGCCTTTATTGCACCCTGATCTCGACGATCTCATCGCCCACATCCGCAAACGTGGCGCGATCGCCGGCATGATCACCAACGGCTTCCTGCTGAACGCGACCCGCATCAAACGGCTGAACGACGCCGGGCTCGAGCACATGCAGATCTCGATCGATAACGTCAATCCCGATGACGTTTCGAAGAAAAGTCTCAAGACGCTCGATCACCGATTGCAACTGCTCGCCGAACACGCCATTTTCCACGTCAATATCAACTCGGTCGTCGGCGGTGGCATCCACAATCCGGGCGATGCCATCGAGGTCGCAAAACGCGCCGTCGAACTCGGCTTCTCATCAACGGTAGGCATCATTCACGACAGTGATGGCCAGTTGCAGCCGCTCTCCGAAAAAGAGCAGGCCGTGTTTCTTCAGGTTCGCGATATGGGCAAAAAGAGTTACGCCCGCATGAACTATTTTCAGGACAATATCGCGAACGGCAGGGAAAATCGCTGGAAGTGCCGCTCAGGGGCCCGCTATCTCTATGTCTGCGAAGACGGCCTCGTTCACTACTGTTCTCAGCAGCGCGGCTATCCTGCGAAGCCTCTCGGGCAGTACACCGTTGAAGACATTCGGCGCGAGTTCGTAACCGAGAAGGGCTGCTCGCCGCTTTGCACTGTCGCCTGCGTACATTACACCTCCTATATGGATTTCTGGCGCGCCCCCCAAACCATCCCCGCGCCCGAAGCCGCGCGGCAGAACAGCCCTCTGGTACAGATCAGAACGCGATAACCTGTAAGTTCCCGCGACCGAGTGGCTGCGCCTGCGACCCTTGCGCACAGACTCTCCAGGGTGACATATGATCGGCGAGAGGATCGCCCACTACGAGATTCTCGAGAAACTCGGGGAGGGCGGCATGGGGGTGGTGTACAAAGCTCTCGATATCCGTCTGCAACGGCTTGTCGCGCTGAAATTCCTCCCTCATGACATCGTCGCCAGCCCGGGTCGCATCGAGCGCTTTGAGACAGAAGCGCGAGCCGTTTCTTCCCTGAATCATCCCAACATCGCCACCATCCACGCCATGGATGAGGATGAAGGCCGCCGCTTTCTCGTGCTTGAATATCTCGCCGGCGGCACTCTGCACTCACGGATGCAGGCGTACTCCGATAGCGCCCGGGAGTTCCCGGTCGAGGAAGCGATCCGCATCATCGCGGCCGTCGCGGACGGCCTCTCGCACGCCCACCGCAACGGCGTCGTTCACCGCGATCTGAAGCCGGAGAACATCATGTTCACCGAAGAGGGCGTCCCGCGCATCACCGATTTCGGGCTTGCGAAATCCGTCGGCGGCTCGGAAATCACCACCCAGGGCGTTACCGTCGGCACCGTCCCGTATATGGCCCCGGAGCAGGCCGTGCGGGGTGAAACCGGCCCTCGCGGCGATCTCTTCGCGCTCGGAGTCGTGCTGTATGAAATGCTCTCCGGCGCGCGGCCATTCGCCGGCCAGACGGATTTCTCAACGCTCCACGCGATCGTTAACGGCCAGCCGCCGCGCCTCCGCCATGTCCGCCCCTCTGTCCCCGCCGCGCTCGACCGCATCGTGCACAAGCTTCTCGAAAAAGATCCCGAGCGGCGCATGCAATCGGCCGAGGAACTCGCGTCGGAGTTGTACGCGCTCGCCGGCTTTGCTCCCGCGCCCCGATCCGCTGGCCGGGATTCGAACGCCACCCGAACCCTTACTCGCTTCGTCGTCCCCACGGGGCGCTTCGCCCTGAAACGGCGCCGTCGCCGGTGGATTCCGGTCACGATCGCGGCATCCGTGCTACTCGCCGGCATCGGAGGCTGGTTCGCGTGGCAGGCGCACACCGGCGCGTCCGGGCTCGTGCAACTGGCTGTCCTCCCCTTTACCGCCAATTCCGGCTCGAGCGACGATGCAGGGTTTGCCAGAGACATGGCGCAAAAGCTTGCGGGCAAACTCGCCGCCATCGGACCGAACGTTTTGATAACGCCGGAAAGCGAACTGCTGAGCAGGCACATTACGACCGCCGCGGAGGCCCGTCGGGAGTTCGGCGTTCGCCAGGTGCTTACGGGCGAAGTGCGCCGCGGCCAGGAAATTCAGGTCGATCTGCGCCTGATCGACGCGCGCTCGGAAAAAGTCACCGGGAGCGCTTCTGTCACCTCGAGCGGCCCCGATCTGGACGCATCGGTGCTTCGTGAAGCCAGCGTATTGATCGGCCTCCCTCGCGACCAGCTCGATGCGGCGCGCCTTCGCGTCAACGCGAAAACCGCCACCGCTTACGATTACTACGACCTCGGCCGCCGGTATCTCGAGCGGTACGACAAGCCCGGAAACATCGATGAAGCCATCGCCCAGTTCAACAAGGCGATTCAACGCGATCCGAATTATGCGCTCGCCTGGGCAGCGCGCGCGAGCGCATGGTGGCGCAACTGGCAGTTTCTCCGTGAAAAAAATTCCATTGATCTCGCTCGTCGGGATGCCACCGAGGCATTAACGCGTAACAACGGACTGGCCCTCCCTCACGTAGTACTCGGAGCAATGGCAGTGCAGGCGGGCGAGTTAGATGACGGCATCACCGAATTGAAAAAGGCCATCGACCTCGAACCCGTCAGCGCAGACGCCTGGCGCGAGCTCGGTAACGCTTACGCGGCCGCTGGCAAACCAGCCGACGCGGAAGCCGGTTACCAGCGCGCGATCCGGTATAGCCCAAACTCCTGGATGGGCTACAGCGAGCTGGGCGCCTTTTACAACCGCCAGCAGCAGTACAAAAAAGCCGAGGAGGCGCTCAACACGGCAGCTTCGCTCGCGCCCGATAACTACATCGTTTATCGCAGTCTCGGCGGCGTCGAAATGGCGCTCAATCAATGGCCGGAGGCGGAGCAGCATCTCCGCCGCGCCATCGACCTCCGGCCGGGCGGTTCCGTTTACTCCGCGCTTGGATCCCTTTACATCTATATGGGCCGCTTCGATGACGCCATCAAATTTTCCAACCTGGCTGTCGCGTCCGCCAGTTCCGGGCGAAACTCGTTCGCCATCTGGTGCAATCTGGGCGACGCTTACAAATTCGCGGGCGGCCAGAATGGAAAAGCGCTCGAAGCCTGGCGGAAGGCCATCGCGATTGGCCGCGACCGCCTGTCGATGGGCGCTGCCGACCCGGCAACCGAATCCGAAATCGCCGTCTATGAGGCCAAGGCCGGCGACATGACTTCGGCGCAAACCCATCTCGCCGAGGCGCGGTCGAAATCGCCACGCAACGGAGAGGTCCTTTTTAACTCCGCCCTGATCGCGGAGTTAAAACACCGGCGCCCGGAGGCGCTGACCGAGTTGCGGACGGCCCTGAAAAACGGATACTCTCGAAATCTCGTCGAAAGAGAGCCGGAACTGGCGGCGCTGCGGAAAGACCCGGCGTACCCGGCCATGCTCGTCCATTTGAAGGAGGCAGAATGACACCACAACCAGCAGGCGCGAAAACGTTCGGCAGACCGCCGGAACCGGCGCGACACACAATACGCATCAACGTCGAAGATGGCCGGATCACATATTCCGGATCGAAGGGAGAGGATCTGACGAAGATCTTCGTCCGCCGCGGCGACACCATCGTCTGGCAAAGCGACCACGGGAATTACTCGGTTCTCTTCAAATCGAAGACGCCATTTCCGGATATCGCTTTCCACGGCCACCGCGGCATGCCCAGCAAGCAGGGTACGGTGGTCGGCGTGAATGATGAATATTACTATGCCGTCACCGTCATCTCGCCCGAGGGTAAGCCGATCGTCGATGATCCGGTGATCATCGTCAACGACGGGGATTAAAAGACCATGTCCGGCGGCGCTTCCGGATGTTTCTCGCGCCATTCGGCGTAGAGCCGGCCGTAGCTCGCGCGGATGTAATCGTCCCGTGAAAATCCAAGTTCCACGGCGGCGCTATCGATCCACTGCGCCTGGCCCTCAAGCTCGATGAATACGCCAACCGGAGTTTCATCGAGAGTTACCTGACCGGGTTCACTTTCGCGGGCGAACTCGGTCCGGTACTTTTCATAGCGGAACGCCGACGCATAGCCCAGGCCGCCAAACAGCGCGAGCGCTTCCTCGAAATCGCTCGCGCGGAATTCGCGTTCCTCGCGCCGCTTGTGCGGGCCTGGAATTTCGTGGCCCTTGAACGTGCAGGTCACTGAATCCCCTGCCCGGCGAACGCGCAGCAGAAGGCCTTCCTTCCGCAGGGTTCCGGACGGTGTATCCAGCACAAGGTTCTCTTCGAATACGCGCGGCGCTGTAACGTGAAAACCGGCGCCGCGGATCTTTTGCAGCCCGGTTTCCGGATCCGCCACGGGAAGCTTGACCTCAACTTCTTCGTGGCTCACCGCAGCAGATCTTCCAGTTGCACTCTCGTTCCGGTCTTCTGATCGCGATATTTGACGATAACGGGCGTGTAAATCGAAATCCCCCAGTCCCGCCCCGGCCCGATGCTGACCGCCCGCGAGCCAGCGACCACCACCGCGCCTTCAGGGATTACGAGCGGCTGTTCATCGGTCGCGCGATGCACCGACGCGCGCACCAGATCGTAAACCGGCGTCGAGCGGTTCAGAATCGTGCCGGTGCCGAGCACCGCTTCTTTCTTCACCACGGTGCCTTCGTAAATGCCGCAGTTCCCCCCGACCATCACGTCGTCTTCGATGATGACCGGGAGCGCGCCGACAGGCTCCAGCACGCCGCCGATTTGCGACGCCGCCGAGATGTGGCAGCCGCGTCCGATCTGAGCACAGCTCCCGACCAGCGCGTGCGAATCGATCATCGTGCCCTCATCCACATATGCGCCGGTGTTCACATACATCGGCGGCATGCAGGTGACGCTGCGGCCGATGAAGCAGCCGTCGCGAATGCTCGATCCGCCCGGAACGATGCGAACGCCATCGGCCGGCGTGAATGTATGGACCGGGTAAGTCGACTTGTCGAGAAAGGGCTGTCGCGCGGGGTCGATCGACATATCCACGATCGAGCCCAGCCGAAAGCCCAGCAGAATTCCCTTCTTCACCCAGCCGTTCACGCGCCAGCCGCAGGATTGCGAGCCATCAGGTTCGGCGGCGCGGATTTCTCCCCTGTTCAAAGCCTGCTTGAAACGGCTGAAGAGCGAAAAATGTTCTGGCTTGTATTCGTCCGGCTTGTTATCGAAAAGCTGCTCGATTTCCCGCTGCAATCAGGCGGCCTCCCCTGGGATGGAGGCAGTGCGCGCGGCTTCGGCCAGCAGACCCAGAGAATCCAGCACGCGGTCGATCTTTTCTTTACTCGCGGCGGACGGTTCCACCATCGGGAGCCTGTAATTCAGCTCGAGCAGCCCCATCCGGTACATGCCGTATTTCACCGGAATTGGATTGGATTCGACGAAATTCACCTGCATCAGCGCAATGTAGCGTTTCTGCAGTTCGCGCGCCCGCGTGTAATCGCCCTCGTTCGCAAACCGCGCAATCTCCGCCATCACGTGCGGGACCTGATTCGAGACCACGGAAATGATGCCGCGTCCGCCGAGCGAAATGACGGGAATCGTGATGGCGTCATCGCCTGAAAGAATCGCGAAGCGTTGCGGCACGCGCGTGGCGATGTCTGCGATCTGCGCGATGTTGCCCGAGGCTTCCTTCACGCCGGCGATGTTCTCGATCTCAGCCAGACGCGCGAGCGTCGCCGGCTCCACGTTCACGCCGGTACGGCTCTGGACGCTGTAAACAATGATGGGCAGCGGAACTGCAGCGGCGATCGTCTTGTAGTGCTGGTAAAGACCTTCCTGCGTCGGCTTGTTGTAATACGGCGTAACGGAGAGGATGCCGTTCGCCCCCACTTGCGCGCATTCCCGCGCCAGCTCAATCACTTCGTGGGTGTTGTAACCGCCCGCTCCTGCAAGCACCGGCGTTTTTCCGGCCGCTTCTTTGACGGTGATTTCGACCACCCGCAGGTGCTCATCGCGCGTGAGCGTGGGGCTTTCACCCGTCGTACCGCAGGGCACGAGAAAGTCAATGCCATGCTCGATCTGACGGCGAACCAGTTTCCGCAGCGCCGCTTCATCCAGTGATCCGTTAGCCCGGAACGGAGTTACCAGAGCCGTTCCGCATCCTGTGAACATGTACCACCTCCGGTGGGATTCGTCAGTTAAAGAGAACCTGACTGAATTCGAAAAAACCCTTCTTGCCTGCGACCCACTGGGCCGCTTTGATCGCGCCGAGCGCAAAACCTTCGCGGCTGCGCGCCGTATGCCGCAATGTGATTGTATCGGCAGCGGAATCGAATCCGATTTCGTGCGTGCCGGGAATCGCGCCGGCGCGGTTGGAACCCACATCGATCGGCCGCTCGTATCCGGCTTTCTTCATTTCATCTACCAGTTTCAGCAGCGTACCCGAAGGCGCATCCTTCTTGGCCGAATGATGGATCTCCCACGCCCACGCGTCGTATTCCGGCTCTCGCGCAAGCAGCTTAGCCGCTTCGTTGACCACACGAAAGAACACGTTCACACCGATGGAAAAATTCGGGCTCCAGACTGCGCCCGTGCCGGATGACTCCACAATCCCGCGGACGCGATCGATCTGGTTGTGCCAGCCCGTTGTGCCGATTACGGTATTGACGCCGAGCTTCGAGATCCGCTCGACATTGCCGACCACGGTCGCCGGCGTGGAAAACTCAATCGCAACGTCGATGCCCTTGAAATTCTCGGGAGTGATCCCTTCGAAGTTGGCGTTATTGAATTCATCGAGCTTCAGCGCAACTTCGACGCCGCGCGGCGCGGCCAGCGCTTCGATCATCCGGCCCATTTTGCCGTAGCCGACAATGGCGATTTTCATTCAAAAACCTCAGGATCGAGCTCGCTGAAAAACTCTTCGTGCAGCGCTTCCACCGCGCGCCGCAGATCCTTTTCGGCAACTACAACGCTGAGGTTCAGCAGGGAGGCGCCCTGCGAAATCATCCGCACATTCACATCTCCGAGCGCATGAAATACGCGCGACGCCACACCGGGCGTGTAGCGGATATTTTCGCCGACCAGACAGACGATCGCCTGATCGGGCTCCATCGAGACCTCGGAGAATTCGCTGAGTTCCTCGCAGATTCTCTTCGTCTGCGCCGTGTTGTCGATCGTCAGCGAAACGCTGACCTCGCTGGTAGCGACCATATCGACCGGCGTTTCATGCCGGTCGAACACTTCGAAGATCCGCCGCAGAAATCCGTGCGCCATCAGCATGCGGGTGGAATGAATGTTCACCAGCATGATGCGGCGCTTGCAGGCAATGGACTTCACGGCGTTGTGGCAGGGCACGGCCTGCGAAACGATGCGCGTGCCCGGGACTTCCGGACGGCGCGAATTCAAAATCAGCACCGGGATATCGCGCTCGATGGCCGGTATCACGGTTGAAGGATGCAATACCTTTGCGCCGAAGTACGCGAGTTCCGCCGCTTCCGAGAAGGAGATGATCTTGACGCGATGGCCGCCCGGAAGAATCGTCGGATCGGCCGTCAACATGCCATCCACGTCCGTCCAGATCTGAATCTCTTCCGCTTTGATACCGGCGCCGACGATGGAAGCGGTGAAATCCGAGCCGCCGCGTCCGAGCGTTGAAGTAACGCCGTCTTCCGTTGAACCGATAAAGCCGCCCATCACGACCACGCGATCCTGCGCCAGGCGCGGGATGGTGCTTTCGAGACGGCGGTAGGTTTCGCCGTAAATTGGCGCCGCCTGCGTATGGCGATGATCGGTGACGATGACCTTGCGCGAATCGACGTGAACGGCGGGAAGCCCATAATGCTCGAACGCGAGCGCAACGATATAGCTCGAAAGCCGTTCACCGTAGCTGGAAATCGCATCGATCGAGCGCGGCGTCAGTTCCCCGAGGATCGCAAGGCCCTTGGCCAATTCCGTGAGGTCCTGAAAATGGTCGTCGAGCGTGCGATCGAGTTCCGCGCGATGTGCAAGCGGCACCACCTGCCGTGCTTCGCGCGAATGGAAATCGCGCAGCTCGTGGATCTGGCGAAGGTACGCTTCGCGTTTGCCAATGATGGCGGCGTTGGCGATGCCGAGCAGCTTGTTCGTAGTCTTACCCATCGCCGAGACCACCACGACGGGCTTACGATCAACCCGCGCCTTCACGATGGACGCGACGCGCGCAATCGCCTCTGCCGATTCGACGGACGTGCCGCCGAATTTCATTACAACCATCTAATCCAGCAGTCCTTCCGAGTGCATCAGTTCGGCGTTGAGCACCGCCGCGCCCGCCGCGCCGCGAATCGTGTTGTGCCCCAGCGCGACGAACTTCCAGTCGAAGACCGGGCACGGGCGCAGGCGCCCGATGAACGCCGCCATGCCGCGCTCACGCTCTGCATCCTTGCGCGGCTGCGGACGGTCGGCTTCCGGCATGTACTGGACGGGGCGCTTCGGCGCGCTCGGCAGGTCGCGCTGTTGCGGGACGCTGGAGAAAGTCTCGAAGGCATTGCGGAGATCGGCTTCCGTCGGCTGCGACGAGAACTCGACCGAGACCGTGACCGTATGGCCATCGACGACGGGCACGCGGTTGCAATGCGCGCTGACCTTCGCGGCCAGCGGCTCGACATGATCGCCGGCGAAGTTGCCGAGGATTTTCTGGGTCTCCTGCTGCATCTTCTCTTCTTCGCTGCCGATGAACGGGATGACGTTGCCCACAATGTCCATGGACGGCACGCCAGGATAGCCCGCGCCCGAGATGGCCTGCAGCGTTGTGGCGATCACGCGCGTGATTCCGAACTGCTTCAGCGGCCCAAGGCCCATCGTCAGCACGACAGTCGAGCAGTTCGGGTTGGTGACGATCTGGCCCTTCCAGCCGCGGGCGCGCTGCTGGCCCGGGATGAGCTTCAGGTGATCCGGATTGATTTCGGGCACAAGCAGGGGCACATCGCGATCCATGCGATGGTTGCGCGAATTCGAAACGACGACGTGGCCCGCGCGCGCAAAGGCCTGTTCGATTTCCGTCGCGACCGATGCGTCCATGGCGGAGAAAAGAAGCTGCGGCGCGTTGCCTGGTTTTGCTTCTTCAACCGTGAGACCCGCAATTTCATCGGGAGCGAGGCCGCCCAGATGCCACTTCGCGGCTTCGCTGTACCGTTTTCCGGCGGAACGCTCGCTCGCGCCGAGCCAGGTGAGCCTGAACCACGGATGTCCGTCAAGAAACCTGATGAAATGCTGGCCCACCATGCCGGTGGCGCCGAGAATGCCGACTTCGATTTTGTTCATTGCGCTTGTAATTGCCTGACCAGGTGTTGATAAAGCTCCACAGCTTCGAGGAGCTGTTTTTTTGGCACGCGCTCTTCAAGCGTGTGCGCCACGTGAATCGTTCCGGGGCCCAGCAGCAGCGGCTGCCCCCATGCGCCGCCGAACGCGGGGATGTCCGTCGTATAAGCAACAACGGTGGTTCGTAGCCCTTCCACCGCTTTCAACCGGACCGCAGGAATTTCGAGAACGAACTTCATTTCCACGCCTGCCGCGGAGCCCGCGCGGGCGAGCGCCTCCTTCGTGGATGCCGAATCGCCCACGAGGCGGATTAAGATTTCCGCCTTCGCTTCGTCGGGGATAACGTTCGGGGCGCGGCCGCCCTGGATCGTCCCGATATTGAGCGTGCTCGGGCCGAGAACGTCATCGTTCGGAAATCGGATTTTGCGAATCAGGTCGAGCGCGTTCAGCAGCTTTTCGATCGCGGATTCGCCCAGTTCCGGATACGCCGAGTGGGCCATTTTGCCGCGGGCGATGATTTCGTAGCGCAGCGTTCCCTTCGAGCCCAGCGCCAGTTGGTTTTCGGTCGGCTCACCATTAATAAGGTAGCGGGAGCCGCGTGGATTTTTCGAAGCGTGCAGGGCCCCGGCGCTGTTCCGTTCTTCGCCGACGACGAACAGCAACGCGAAATCGCGCGTGCCGGATTCGAGCAGGCGTTCGGCCGCGGTGAGCATGCTGGCGATGATGCCTTTGGTGTCGCACGCGCCGCGGCCCCAGATAAATTCGCCATCTTCACGCGAAGGAACGAACGGCGGAACCGTGTCCATGTGCGTCGAGAGCGTGACGACGGGCTGGCCGAAAGTGGCGAGAACGTTCCAGCGCTTCGGCTCCACTTCGAAGCGTTCGGCGCAGCCGTTATGATCGCGGGCAAGCCGCGAAAGGTAATCGTAGAGGTACTGGCCGACGTTTTCTTCTTCCGGCGTGATGGAAGGAATATCGATCAGTTCCCGCGTGAGCGCGTAGACGTCCATTTATATATGTCCAGTCCGGAAAACGCGCGGGAAGAGTGAGACGGGTACTGCGGAGAGTTCACTATCCCGATAGCGCTCCATCCGATACGAAATCGGATGACAGTGGCGGAGATTTAACCCCGGCCCCCAACCGCACGCTGACGATCACCGCGCGCGATTTCGGCGACGGACCCCTTGCCGGCGCGCCCCGTGACCGCGGGACTGCGCGCGCCTTCTACTGGCCGCCGCACCTCTACCAGAAGAAGTCAGGATAGCATGCGCGTCAATCCCACACTACCTTTGCACCGTATCGACCGAGCTCGGAATCGCGGCTGAGAAGCGAAATGTTTACGGCGATCGCCTGCGCCAGAAGCACTCGATCGAATGGATCGCGGTGCAGTTGAGTAAGCCCGTCGAGTTCGGTGATGTGCGCAACGCGAAGAGGAAGTACCTCGACCGAGCCGCGGCTGACGAATTGTTCCCACCACGATACCGGATCTATACCCAGCGCACGCGGACGGGATTTCTTGAAAATCAGTTCCCAATACGAAACGACGCTCGCTTTGACAGCGCCGGACTCGATGATCCGGCGCGCTTTGCGGGAGAGCTTTTCGGGCGACGTAATGGACCAGATGAGCGCGTGCGTATCCAGAAGATACAAGTCTTCGACCTATTCGTGGCCGATGAAGGCGTCAACTTCTTCGTCCGTCATCGGCTGCCACCAGGCGTCGTCGTTCAGAGCTTCCCGATTTATAGAGGGATCCTCGCGGCCGGCGCCCAGCGGGAACGGGCGATTGCGGGCGGGGATGAGTTCCGCCACGGGAGCGCCGCTCCGCGTGATGACCACGGACTCGCCTTCCAGTACGCTGTCGAGCAGCCTGGAGAAGTGGGTTTTGGCTTCGTGCACGTTGAAACTCATGGTCTGAGCATAGTCCGGATTTGGGACTAAGTGGAAGAGCATCATGGCAGAACAGTCAGCTCCGGGAAATCGCGTTTGAAATCAGCACCATTAAAAGAGATAAACCGGTCGGCGGACCGCAATGCGTGAGCGCCGATCAGAAAATCCGCCATGAAACGACGGGGAGCGGCATCGCGCGGACGACGCTCCAGGTAATTGCGGAAGCGGATACCGGCTTCGCGCCAGACGACCTGATCGAG
>Ga0157370_10000271_pt1 | contig 65741 bp, 66 predicted proteins | sample C35metaG_FD_113463 | JGI IMG/M metagenome (GOLD analysis project Ga0157370, IMG submission 113463) | Corn rhizosphere microbial communities from Kellogg Biological Station, Michigan, USA - C3-5 metaG | ecosystem: Host-associated > Plants > Roots > Rhizosphere > Soil | place: USA: Michigan...
CCGCGAAGTGCAGACCAGTGGTCGGCTCATCCAGAATATACAGCGTCTGGCCGGTGCCGCGTTTCGACAGCTCGCGCGCCAGTTTCACACGCTGGGCTTCACCACCGGACAGCGTAGTGGCTGACTGGCCAAGGCAGATGTAAGTCAGGCCAACGTCCATCAGGGTTTGCAGCTTACGCGCCAGCGCAGGAACGGCGTCGAAGAAATCACGCGCTTCTTCGATAGTCATTTCCAGCACTTCGTGAATGCTCTTACCCTTGTACTTAATTTCCAGCGTTTCGCGGTTATAGCGTTTGCCTTTGCACTGGTCGCACGGCACATAAATGTCCGGCAAGAAGTGCATTTCGACCTTGATCACGCCATCGCCCTGACAGGCTTCGCAGCGCCCGCCCTTGACGTTAAAGCTGAAACGCCCAGGGTTGTAGCCGCGCGCACGTGACTCAGGCACGCCGGCAAACAGCTCGCGAACCGGAGTGAAAATGCCGGTATAAGTGGCCGGGTTAGAGCGCGGAGTTCGGCCGATTGGGCTTTGGTCGATGTCGATCACTTTGTCGAAGTGCGCCAGACCGTCGATTTCACGATAAGGTGCCGCTTCGGCGATGGTCGCGCCGTTCAGCTCGCGCTGGGCCAGCGGGAACAGGGTGTCGTTGATCAGCGTCGATTTACCCGAGCCGGACACGCCGGTGATACAGGTAAACAGGCCCACCGGCAGCGTCAAGGTGACGTCTTTCAGGTTGTTGCCCTTGGCACCAGACAGCTTCAGCACTTTGGTGGGGTCGGCCGGGACGCGTTTCTCTGGCAGCGCGATTTCACGTTTGCCGCTGAGGAACTGGCCGGTCAGCGAGGCTTCCACCGCCATGATTTGGTCCACCGAGCCTTCTGCCACCACTTCACCGCCGTGGACGCCAGCGCCCGGACCGATGTCGATGACATAATCCGCGGCGCGGATCGCGTCTTCGTCGTGTTCGACCACAATCACCGTGTTACCGAGGTCGCGCAGGTGGATCAGGGTTTCCAGCAGGCGTTCGTTATCGCGCTGATGCAGGCCGATTGACGGCTCATCCAGCACGTACATCACGCCCACCAGACCAGCACCAATCTGGCTTGCCAGACGGATACGCTGCGCCTCGCCGCCGGACAGGGTTTCTGCCGAGCGCGAGAGAGAGAGGTAGTTCAGCCCGACGTTGACCAAGAATTTCAGGCGGTCGCCAATCTCCTTCAACACTTTCTCAGCAATTTTGGCGCGCTGGCCGCTGAGTTTCATGTTTTGGAAGAATTCCATCGCATGACCAATGCTGAAATCAGAAATCTGCGGCAGCGTGGTCTCCTGCACAAACACGTGGCGTGCTTCTTCGCGCAGGCGTGTGCCTTTACAGGACGCACATGGGCGGTTGCTGATGTATTTGGATAACTCTTCGCGCACCGCGCTGGACTCCGTCTCTTTATAACGGCGCTCCATGTTATGCAGCACGCCTTCAAACGGATGGCGACGAATCGAGGTGTCACCGCGATCGTTAATGTATTTAAACTCGATAGTGTCCTTGCCGGAGCCGTGCAGGATGGCGTGTTTTACGTCGCTGCTCAGCTCGCTATAAGGCGCTTCCACGTCGAATTTATAGTGCTCGCCCAAGGAGCGCAGCATCTGGAAGTAGTAGAAGTTGCGGCGATCCCAACCACGGATTGCGCCACCCGCCAGCGAAAGCTCTGGGTTTTGCACCACGCGTTCAGGGTCGAAGAACTGCTGTACGCCTAAGCCGTCACAGGTCTGGCAGGCACCGGCCGGGTTGTTGAACGAGAACATGCGCGGTTCCAGCTCGCTCATGCTGTAGCCACAAATCGGGCAAGCAAAGTTAGCGGAGAACAGCATCTCGTCGGCTTTCGGGTCATCCATATCGGCGACCACGGCGGTACCGCCGGACAGCTCCAGCGCGGTTTCGAAAGATTCCGCCAGACGCTGGGCGATGTCTTCGCGCACTTTAAAGCGATCCACCACCACTTCAATGGTGTGCTTTTTCTGCAACTCCAGCTTCGGCGGATCGGACAGATCACAGACTTCGCCATCAATACGGGCGCGGATGTAACCCTGCGCCGCCAGATTTTCCAGCGTCTTGGTGTGCTCGCCTTTACGATCTTTGATGATGGTCGCCAGTAGCATCAGGCGCTGGCCTTCCGGCTGCGCCAGCACGTTGTCGACCATCTGGCTGACGGTCTGCGCTGACAGCGGCACATTGTGGTCCGGGCAGCGCGGCTCACCCACGCGGGCAAACAGCAGGCGCAGGTAGTCGTGGATTTCAGTGATGGTACCGACCGTCGAACGCGGGTTGTGCGACGTGGATTTCTGCTCAATCGAAATCGCCGGAGAAAGACCTTCAATATGGTCAACGTCCGGTTTTTCCATTAAGGATAAAAATTGGCGAGCATAGGCTGACAGCGACTCAACGTAACGACGCTGGCCTTCCGCATAGAGAGTATCAAACGCCAGTGAGGATTTACCTGAACCCGATAAGCCGGTGACAACAATCAGTTTGTCGCGCGGGATAATCAGGTTGATATTCTTGAGATTATGGGTGCGTGCGCCCCGAACTTCGATCTTATCCATTCATCATTCCCGGATTAACGTGATAGCTCACCGTGCCGATGGCCGTCGCTCAATCTGTATCGCGGCGGTCAACGAATCGGGCACAGAGAAAGAACATAACGGGCAATTATGACACAAAATAAATCTCCTCGCACAAGTAAACCTGAATGTATATCCAGTATCCCATGTAACGATCGAGGGTTTCATAAACAAACTGGAATGAATCTTCCAAGGAATGACATCCTTGGTACGGACGCTACGTTTTATGGTTATAATGGCACAAAGTGAATTCCTCACCTTCAAACTGTGGTTTCAACCACGACATACATCATCAGGAGAATCCACATGGCCAGCAGAGGCGTAAACAAAGTCATTCTCGTCGGTAACTTGGGTCAAGACCCAGAAGTCCGCTACATGCCTAACGGCGGCGCCGTAGCCAATATCACTCTGGCGACATCTGAAAGCTGGCGCGACAAAGCGACCGGCGAGCAGAAAGAAAAAACTGAATGGCACCGCGTGGTGTTGTTCGGCAAGCTGGCTGAAGTGGCAGGCGAATACCTGAAAAAAGGCTCTCAGGTTTACATTGAGGGTGCACTGCAAACCCGTAAATGGACCGATCAGGCTGGCGTTGAAAAATACACCACCGAAGTGGTTGTAAACGTGGGCGGCACCATGCAGATGCTTGGCGGTCGTGCCGGCGGCGGCGCACCAGCAGGCGGCGGTCAGGCTTCTGGCGGCCAGAGCGGTTGGGGCCAGCCTCAGCAGCCACAAGGCGGCAACCAGTTCAGCGGCGGTCAGCAAGCTCGCCCAGCTGCGCAAAACAACGCGCCAGCGCAGAACAACGAACCACCAATGGATTTCGATGACGATATCCCGTTTTGATCCTTTGCCCTCAGCGGCAATATAACTCAGAAACTATGGTCCTTCAGCACTTGGGTCCATAAACAAAGAAGCCCCGAAAGGGGCTTTTTTGTTTTTTCGGCCATCCCCTCTATCCTTACCTTTTCACTCTTTATCCCAGGAACAGCCCATGAATTCTACTCCTCGCTGGATTAACCCGCCGCAACAGTGGTCGGAGCAAGATGGCGTGCTGCGCGCCGTGACTGATGACACCACCGATTTTTGGAGCAATACCTGGTACGGCTTCAACCGTTTTAGCGGGCATGTTTATGGCTGGGACGTGGCCGAGGACTTCACCCTACAGGTGCGGGTGCGCAGTGATTTCACCACGCTGTACGATCAGGCGGGCATCATGGTGACTGCCGACGAGAGCCACTGGCTGAAGGCGGGCATCGAGTTCAACGACGGCCAACCGATGATTGGTAGCGTGCTGACCAATGAGAATTCTGACTGGGCGACGGGGATTTTTTCTGGCGATCCGCGAGATTTTTGGATGCGCGTCACCCTGACCGAAGGCTGCTTGCGGGTGCAATACTCCACGGATGGCCAAGTCTGGCCGCTGCTGCGTCTGTGCCCATTCCCCGGCGCGAAAAGCATTCACGTTGGCCTGATGTGTTGTACGCCGCAGCGTGCCGGACTGGCAGTGGAATTCAGCGGCATCAGCCTCACCAAAGCGTTGAAAAAAGAGCTGCACGACTTGTCGTAAATTCAGGTTGTAGACTTACAGCTCGAACTTCGCGCCTTGCACCACAATCTCTTCGAACTGCAAATGGTGCATGAATTCGCGCAGGATCAGCAGCGTGGCGGCGAAGTCATTGCCCTCGGGGATGCCTTCAAAGCTGGCCGGTCGGCCATTAATCACTAAGGCCAGACGATCAAAAGTGCGCTCCACGGCCTCCACCGACAGCGGCATCTGTTCATTTTCCGCCACTCCGGCCAGCCGCGCGATCGCACGAATGTCGTTATCACTGCTGCTCACTCGCGCCCCTGACGGGATGTCGTGACGTACGCGCATCAGCTCGTCTTCCACCACCATAATGGCATTTTCCAGCTCGGCGGGCGTGGGCGGCGTATGGCGAAAATAGGCCAGCGAGGTGAGCTGGGAACCCAGCGTTAGCGGCAAATGTAGGTCTTCGCGCCCGGCGGTGCGAACCGTGATGTCAGTCTGTTCAGGGCCAATATGCAGAAATACGCTGGATGTGGTCATCGCTCTTCATACTCCAATTATTGATGATTCAACTTACTCCCGAACAGCAGGATTAGGCAATCCTTCCACAGTATCGGTCTATCGCTGATTTCTCTTCGCCACCTAACATGATTGTTCATTCACTGAGCGGCTTGGCCGCAGCGGAGTCATTCATGTCATCCCCAACGATAAAGCAGATCAACCAGATTTATATCAACGGCCAGTTTGTCACCCCGCACGGCAGCGAAGTGATGGAGCTGATAAACCCGGTGACCGAGCAGGTGGTCACGCAGGTGCGTCTGGCGGATGAAGTTGATACCCAGCGGGCGATTGCCGCCGCCAAAGCGGCTTATGTCAGTTACTCCCAGACCAGCAAAGCCCAGCGTATCCAGTATTTGCAACAATTGCATGACGCCGTGCTGGCGCGGGCCGATGAGCTGGAAGCCGTGATGATTGCCGAATACGGCGGCGCGGGCTGGATGGCAAAAGGCACGGTAGCGCGCGCCTCGGGCGCTTTCCTGCAAACTATCAAGTTGTTGCAGGAGTATGATTTTGTTCGTTATGTCGGGCAGGCGAAAGTGGTAATGGAACCCATGGGCGTCGTCGGTCTGATCACGCCGTGGAACGCCAACTATGGCTTTATCACCAACAAAATGGCGACGGCTCTGGCGGCGGGAAGCACGGTGGTGATCAAGCCGAGCGAGCTGAGCGCGGCGCAGACGCAAATCATCACCGAATGCCTGCACGACGCCGGACTGCCGCCGGGCGTCTTCAATATCGTCACCGGGCGTGGCGACGTGGTCGGCGCAGAAATCACTCGCCACCCGGACATTGCCAAAATATCCTTTAACGGTTCGACGCTGGTGGGTAAAACCATCGCGCGCGGCGCGGTGGACACCATGAAACGCGTCACGCTCGAGCTGGGCGGTAAGTCGGCCAACGTGATTCTTGAAGATGCCGATTTGGAAAAAGCCATTCCTCTGGCGCTGACCATTGGCACCATCAATAACGGGCAGGCCTGTCTGGCCGGGACTCGCTTGCTAGTGCCGCAAAGCCGTTTAGAAGAGGTGAAAGCGCAGATTAAACGCTCCATTGGTCAGCTTACCGTCGGCGACCCGGCCAAGAGCGATGTTTTCATCGGCCCATTAGTCACCGCCAAGCAGTATCAGCGCGTGCAAAACTACATTCGTCAGGGCGTGGCCGAAGGCGCAGTGCTACTGTGCGGGGGCGAAGGGCGCCCAGAAGGGCTGGAGAGCGGCTATTTCGTCAAACCGACGGTGTTCGTCAACGTGACGCCTGAAATGACCATCGCCCGCGAAGAGATCTTTGGTCCGGTTATCTCAGTGCTGACCTACAATAACGTTGAAGAGGCCATCGCCATGGCTAACGACACGGTCTATGGCCTGCACGGCTACGTGAGTGGCCAGAACCTTGAGCAAGCGAGATACGTGGCGTCGAAAATCGTCGCCGGGCGGGTGTTCATCAACGGCATGTACGACGTGCCCGATGCGCCGTTTGGCGGCTTCAAGCAGTCGGGCATGGGCCGAGAATTTGGCACCTATGGGCTAGAGGCGTATCTTGAGCCAAAGAGCATTGTTGATGACCAACCGGTAATAACGAGCAACGCATAATGAATCGACAGCCAGAGAGTCCGCCAACAAGCCGTTCACATCTCGAGGATTCGCCGACGCTGCACAAACTGCGCCAGCGGGTAACCGCCTGCTATGCCGGTCTTGACGCCAGTGAAGTGACGCTGCAAACCGCGCTGCCCTGGCTGTCTTTCATTCGCTACGCCGAGCCGACCGACATGAAGAAGGGCATGCTGGAACCCGCGGTGTGCATGGTGTTACAGGGTGGAAAGCGCGTGCTGATCGGCCAGGAAGTGACGGATTACGGTGCGGGCAGCTACGTGCTGGCCGCCATCGATATGCTGATTGCCGGGCAAGTGACGCGGGCGACGCAGGATGAGCCTTACCTTGGCGTACGCATTGACCTGAATATCCCGGAAATGGCCGACCTGCTGATCGACATGAAAGTCGCGCCGCCCACAGGGCAAGGCAGCAGCGTGGCGGCCTATGTGGCCCATTCTGACGAGCAGTTACAGGACGCGTTTTTACGGCTGATTAGCATGCTCGACAACCCGCAGGAGCTGCAGGCATTGGGCGGACTGGTGAAAAAGGAGATCTTCTATCGGCTGATCACTAACCCAAAATGCGATGCGTTTTACCACCACCTGCTTTCCTATTATCAGGGCAAAGGGGTGAGCGACGCGGTGATATGGATTAAACAGAACTTCACCAAACCGCTGCGCATGGAGGAGTTAGCCAAGCTGGTGGGCATGAGCGTCTCCAACCTGCATCATCGCTTCAAGGCGCTAACGGCCATGAGTCCGCTGCAATATCAAAAGCAAATTCGCCTGCTGGAAGCGCGACGTTTGCTGTTGGCGGGGGACCTCGACGCCGCCACGGCGGCTTTTCAGGTCGGTTATGAAAGCCCTTCGCAATTTAACCGTGAGTATCGCCGCTCTTTTGGCGCGCCGCCGTTGCAGGACATTGAACAGCTCAGGCTGGTCAGCATGGTGCTGTAACATTTACTGATTTCTGGTCGCAAACTCCTTCACCATCCAGTCAATAAACACCCGCACTCTTGGCGACAGCTGGCGGTTACGCGGGTAAAGCAGGGAAACTTGCATCGAAGCAGGGGGGAACTGCGGCAAAATCTGCACCAACGCGCCGGTTTGTAAGTCCTCGGTTAAACCATATTTCGGCACCTGAATAATGCCCAGCCCGCGTCTGGCGGCTTCTTTCATGCTCTCTGCGCCGGTCACCGAAAGCGTGGTGGGCAGGGTCATTGAATGCACTTTGCCCTCAACGTTGAACACCAGTGGCAATAAGCCGCCAGTGGCGGTCGAGCGATAGCCAATCATCTGATGTCCCTGGAGATCTTCCAGCGTTTTTGGCGTGCCGACGCGCTGCAAATAATCAGGGCTGGCGCAGGTTATCTCTTCAAGCTGCCCCAGCGATCGCGCCACCATATCGCTGTCTTTTAGCTCACCGGCGCGGATCACGCAGTCGATGCCTTCGCGTACCAAATCCACCAAGCGATCCCCTTCGCTCAGCACCATTTCTATGTCGGGATAGCGCGCCAGAAACTCCGGCAGGCCCGGCAGGACGAAGTAGCGTGCCATGGTGCCGTGCACGTCTACCCGCAAAATCCCCTTAGGTTGTGCTCCGGCAAAAGCCATCTCGGCCTCCTCGACGTCAGCTAAAATCCGCAAACAGCGCTGATAATAAGCTTCACCATCCAGCGTCGCGCTGACGTGGCGAGTGGTGCGCTGCAACAGCCGGACATTCAGCCGCTGCTCCAGCTGCTTGATGGCGTCGGTGACGGTTGAACGTTTTAAATCCAGATCCTGCGCGGCCTGGGTAAAACTGCGCAGTTCTACCACGCGGGTGAACAGCCGCATGCTGTCGAGTTTATCCATCTTTGGCTCTCTTTATTGTTCGAGTTATTCGGATAGTGTTAACGAATATTAGGTAATTATTCGAAAAGTTCAATGGACTACTCTCTGTTCAACGGTGAGCAACGCTGCTGACTAATTAATCAATGACGAGGAAGAGAACATGACAACCACAGCTCAAAACAAAGTGGCTTTAGTAACGGGCGCGTCACGGGGCATCGGCGCGGCGATTGCAGAACGTTTGGCGAAAGAGGGGTTCACCGTGATTGTGAACTACTCCCGTGGTGCTGAAGCCGCTGACGCGTTGGTGCAGAGAATCGAACAGGCGGGTGGCCGCGCAGTGAGCGCACAGGCAGACGTGAGTGACTCTGCGGCTGTGGCAAAAATGTTTGCCAGCGCCGAGCAGGCTTTCGGCGGCATCGACGTGTTGGTCAATAACGCGGGCGTAATGCCGCTGTCGAGCATTGCTGATACTGACGATGCCACCTTCGACAGCCTGATTGATATCAACCTGAAAGGCACCTTCAACACCCTGCGCGAAGCGGCGAAAGGCATGCGTAACGGCGGCCGAATCATTAACTTCTCTTCAAGCGTGGTGGGCCTCTACCAGCCAACGTACGGCGTCTATGCTGCCACCAAGGCGGCGGTGGAAGCCATGAGCCGGGTGTTAACCAAAGAGCTGCGCGGGCGCCAAATCACCGTCAACTCGGTAGCTCCAGGCCCAACGGCCACTGACCTGTTCTTCAACGGTAAGTCAGAGCAACTGATTGAAACCATTTCAAAAGTGGCTCCTCTGGAACGCCTCGGCCAGCCAGAAGATATTGCCGCCGTGGTTGCCTTCTTGGCTGGTCCTGATGGTGCATGGATCAATGGCCAGACGCTGCGCGCTAATGGCGGCATCATCTAAATCCCCTTCATCCCCGTCATACTTCGAGTTGTGGGGGTGTTGGCTGCGCTCGCTCACCCCGGTCACATGGATGGCCGCACCGAGTTGTTCCGCCGTATTGGGTTGGAAGATTTGTTGAAGCCTGCGATGTAAGAGCGTTTATTGCAGAATTTTATCTGAAGGCAGATCTGATATTTAAATGATAAAGCCCGTCACTGCATAGTCAGCGGCGGGCTTTATTGCGTATACTCCTTGTAGATACATTGATGAAGGAATATACGATGCGAACACAAGCTACATTACAGAAATGGGGTAACAGCATTGCGCTCAGGCTGTCAGGAAATTTGAAGTCGATTCCACAGTTTGAAGAAGGGGATGTCGTAGACGTCGAAATTACGGAAGAGGGTTTGCATATTCGTAAAGCCGCGAAGAAAAACGTGACGGAAGCAGATTTACTGATGGGATTGAGTGCCTACACCGCCCATGCGGATGAATTGGTAGAACCTACGGACAGGGAGTTAGATTTTTGATTTATATACCCAAACGCGGAGATATCTGCTGGCTGGATTTTGAACCGACGAAAGGTAAAGAGATAGGGAAGTACCGTCCAGCCCTTATCCTCTCTCATGAAACTTACAGCACCGTCACTGGCTTGGTGATATGTACACCAATCAGCAGCAGTATTCGGGGAGCGCCGACGGAAGTATTGGTCAATAACCTTGAAACTCCAAGTGTTGTCGCCACCACGTTAATTCACACACTTGATTGGCGGCAGTGTAAGGCCAAGTTTATTGTCCGAGCTGAACCTCAGCTTTTTGATGATGTACTTGCCAGAATCATTCCGCTGATTGGTGGAGAAAGTCTATTGGCCTGATCCCTCAGGCCAACCCGATTTAACTCACCGCTTTATCCGTTTTACGCCATCCGCTGAACCAGTTAGGTTTGGCGAACATCACGAAATTCCCCAGCAGGATCATGCCGAGCCCAATCACTGCGTTAACGTGCCACTGATAGCCTTCGCCGAAAGTGGAGACAGTTAGCGCCACCAGTGGGAACAGCAGGGTGCTGTAAGCCGCTTGGCTGGCCCCGATGCGCCCGACCAGGCTGAAATAGATGCCGAACGCCACTACCGAGCCGAACACGGCGAGGTAAATCAGTGAGCCGATATACTGCGGCGTCAGGTCGATGGCGAAGGATTCACCCTGCGACAGAGCCAGCGCGCCAATCACTGCGGTGCCATAAAACATCGCGTAAGTGTTGGTGGAGAACACGTCCAGCCCGCGATTTTTGTGGCGGGTGCTGATCATATTGCCCAGCGAGAAACCGTAGGTGCCGAGCAGGCTCAGGCCAATGCCTTTGAGTAATTCTGGCGCGATATGGGACGCGGAAAGGTCGTGCCAGAACAGGGTCACAATGCCCGCCAGACCGAGGATAGAAGCCGGGATCAGGGTTGGCGCGAGCTTTTGGCGGAAGAACAGCATGCCGTTAAAGGCATTGAACAGCACTGACATGGAGAAAATCACCGATTCCAGCCCGGTGCTAATATAAGCTGCAGCATGGTAGAAGCAGTAGAAGTTGAAGCTGAACACGCAGCAGCCCTGCACCATGCAAAACAGGTGGTCGCGCAGCGGCAGGCGGCGCAGGCGACGGGTTGCCAGCATGACAATCAGCATCAGGATGGCGGCCAGCATGAAACGATAAAAAATAGAAACTGACGCAGGAACATCACCTTGCTGAAGATAAATAGCAAACCACGTCGTGCCCCAGACCAAAATAATCGAAATATATAACAGCGCGTTCATGTTCAATCCCCGGTATAGAAAGGCGGAATTCTGCGGCATTTGCCGCGACCGCGCTTGCACCGGGCTGCTGGGGTTTGCATATTCTTGCGCTTTTTTTTCCGGGCGAAAGCTCAAAAACTGGCCTCCGTACCCGCCAAACCGTTACACTTAGCGCTCTCATTCATTCCGACGGTGCGCACCATGGGCAAGGTTTATCAGGCGTTCGAAACGCTCAGGAAGCATCATGCTGTCCTGCACGACAGCGTGGAGTTAGGCTCTGGTATTAAGCTCGCCGCCTGGTCGAACAAGAATGACTGCGTCACGCAGGAGAATCCTGACCACCATACTCTGAGCCTCTACGTGGCGGATGGCTATGAAACCTATCATAAAACGCGCTCCGGCTGGCGGAACGGCGGTGGCCCGGATCGCTTTTGCATCATGCCCAAAAATAATGTGTCGAGTTGGGACGTGCGCGACGATCTCTCCTTCGTGCATCTGTATTGCAGTGATGAGCATCTGCTGCATTTGGTCGAGCAGACGTGGGAACGCACACCAGCGAGCATTCAATTGGAAGAGCGAACTTTTGCCGAAGACCCGCAAATCACGCTGCTCTATCGCCAGTTTTTGCTCAGCAGCCAGTGGCAGGAGCGCAGTAACCACCTGATGCTCAGCAGTGCCTCCACGCTGCTGATGGCCCATCTGGTGAAAAACTACACCCAGCTACAGTGGGCCTTGCCGACGGTGCGCGGCGGGCTGTCGCCTGCGGTACTTAACCGGGTAAAAGAGTATATTCACGCCAATCTTTCCCAGTCGCTGCTCTTGGCCGAGCTGGCGGCCTTGGCGGAGCTGAGCGAATTCCACTTTGCCCGCATGTTCAAACAGAGCATGGGCATGGCGCCCCATCAGTATGTGATGAATGCGCGGCTGATTCAGGGCGAGAACTTACTGCGCGGCAGCGCGCTGGACGTCACGGCCATTGCGCTGGAGTGCGGCTTCAGCTCGACCAGCCATTTTAGTAACCGTTTCAAAGCCATGCGCGGTATCACGCCGACCGAACTTCGCCAGCAAATCTTGCGCTAAAAAGCCCATTCCCTCCCCACGTATTTCAGTGTTAGCTTATGATTTAGTGAAATTTAATGAGCCAACCCCATGCTGACTTCTGCCCCCGTTTTAGAAACTGAACGCCTTATCCTGCGCGGCCACCGCGTGGAAGATTTTGACGCCATTGCCGAACAGTGGGCCAACCCCGACGTGGTGAAATATATCGGCGGCACGCCGTCCAGCCGCGAGGCCAGTTGGAGCCGCTTATTGCGTTATCCGGGTCACTGGCAGATGCTGGGCTTTGGCTATTGGGCCGTTTGTCTGCGTGACGGCACCTTTGTTGGTGAAGTCGGTATTGCGGATTATCAGCGCGATATTACCCCCTCGCTGGAAGGTTTGGCCGAGATGGGCTGGGTGATCTCCCCGGCTTTCCACGGCAAAGGCTATGCGCTGGAAGCCGCGCAGAAAGTGCTGGAGTGGGCCGACACCCACCTCGACCGCCAGCTCTGCTGCATCATTGCGCCAGAGCATGTGGCTTCGATTCGCCTCGCCGAGAAGTGTGGCTTTGTGGCGGAAACCGACACCGAATATTACGGCAGCCCGACCCGCATTTTTAAACGTGCGGGGCCGCGTTTTTAACTCTTTTTATGGGTCACCAGATCCACATTGATGTTCACATTGTCTGCTGTCTATCAGGAGGTATCATGTTGAAATTATTGGGTAAGGCGTCATCTATCAATGTCCGCAAAGTGCTGTGGACCTGTCATGAGCTAGGGCTGGATTATTTACGCGAGGACTACGGCAGCGGATTTCAGTCCACCGACACCCCTGAGTTCAAAGCATTAAATCCCAATGCCATGGTGCCGGTGCTGATCGACGGCGATTTTGTGCTGTGGGAATCCAACGTGATTTGCCGCTATCTGGCGGCGCGCGAAGGGCGTGATGATCTGCTTTCGGCAGATATAAAAACCCGCGCCCTGGCCGAGCAGTGGATGGACTGGCAGGCGGGCGAGTTGAATAACTCTTGGCGCTACGCCTTCCCGGCGCTGGCGCGTAATAGCGCGCAGCATCAGGACCCGGCGTTAATTGAAGCCGGAGTGAGTAACTGGAATCGGCATATGCAGATTTTGGAAGCGCAGCTACAAAAAAGCGGTGACTACGTGCTGGGAGACAGCTTCACGCTGGCGGATATCCCGCTGGGCCTGTCGGTAAACCGCTGGGCGATGACCCCGATGGCTCGCCCGGCGCTGCCTGCGGTGGAGGCTTACTACGAAAGATTGAACCAGCGCGAAGGTTTCCGGCTGTTTGGTCGCAACGGAATGCCGTAAGCGAAAAATTTGTCGCTAAAAGCCCGCAATAAAAAAATCCCGCGCAAAAATATAACGCGGGATTTTTATTTTCAGCGGTTTCTCTGAACGCTTATTTAAAATCAACCATCATCAGTTCGGAGATGGTTTGACCGTGCGTGGAGCTAACGCACTTATCGATATAGTTTTTAAATGGCATAGGTTTTGGCAGGCCCATGTCCATTACACGACGGTTATCGAATTTGACGTTTAATTCCGCGAAGCTGCCGTATAATTTAATGGCGCGTAAAATAATCTTATCATTGCACGGGCCAAGGATATCTTTGAACTGCTTGCGAATACCAATGAAGTCTTGATAAGTCGTTTGTTTATATTCATTAACGGCCGCTGGCGTATTGCTGGCTTTGGCGACACAAATATCTATTTCATGGAAAGGCGTGGACATATCGCCGGATGAAATATGATAGAAATCGTGCTGAATATCGCTATTCAGGCAGAGATTGACCAATACCATGGCGCAATAATCCACCGGAATAACGTCAATTCTATCTTCCAACGTACAGGGGAATTTCTTCAGTTTTAGCGCCATCAGGAACACCCAGAAAATACTGCTGGATGGGCGACAACCAAACTGAGTGTGGCCGACGATAATTGACGGGCGCGCCACGACGAAGGGCATATCAGGACACTCTTGGCGGATCAAATTTTCAATCGCACGCTTGGACGCCGTGTACTGCACCAGATCTTCGTTATGGGCGTTGTCGGGCATATCTTCATAGAAGATACTGTCTTTGTCTGGCATGGAGGCCATGGCGGTGCCGACGTGGACAAAGCGTTGCAGGCTTTTTACCTGTGCCATACGTTTAGCAAAAGCCAGTGAGCCATCAACGTTCACTTTCCACAGCACCGGATTATTACCAAAGGATGCAATGGCGGCGCAGTTGATCACGTGAGTAATGTCATCAAGGCGCGGATCGTTAATAAAACCTTCAGGTTCGCCGAGGTCGCCAATCAAAATAGAGTCTTCGGTGATAACGGAAAGCTGTTGTTCGGTTAAATCGAATTTTTGCAGATTACTAATAATACGTTTACGGCCAGCCAGATTATCGTCGGCCCTGACTAATAAAAGTAATTGAAGGTTATCCATAGCGACGTGACGAATAATATGTTCAACCACTGCGCCACCCACGAAACCTGATGCGCCGGTAATTAAAATATTTGGCATGACTGTTACCTATAACGAGAAAGTTCCGGCACAGTACCACTCTCATACTAAACGATATGTATACCAACGCGGGTGATAAATAAACTATAGTTAAACGAAGTGCGGGGGTAAATAATGGGGTTTATCATTACCAATATATTCTTGATATTAATTTACACGCATTTTTACAGATGGAAATAATGAATGTTTATTAATGCTTAATAAATAGCAGGGTGGGGTAAATAAACAAACCCTTCCAGCTTATCTTTTCTGACAGGTTCTTTGATGAGCGCACTGCCCTTAGCTGGCATAAGCATCAGTTTGTGCAGGAAGTGATCACTAAGATAAACTGACGGAAATCCCCCGTCGTAGTCAGGTGTTGTTTGCGGCGGAGTGTTACAGTATGCATTACGAAATGGGGGAAGTGAGCCGCAGGCCGCTCTCTCATCAAAGTTCACGAAGGGAATATTGCGCTGGTGATTCCCTCGCGCGAGTAAATAAGGTACAAGGCTGCATGAAAATCCCAAATAGAATCCAACCTCTGGTGGATGACGGCCTGATAGACGATGTGGTCCGTCGACTGAAAAGCGGCAAAGAAGCCGACGTTTACACTGTACTTTGCGGTGAAGAGATCCGTTGCGCCAAGGTTTACAAGGAAGCCACCCAGCGTAGTTTTAAGCAGGCGGTGCAGTATCAGGAAGGGCGTAAGGTTCGCAACAGCCGCAGTGCGCGTGCGATGCAAAAAGGCTCGAAGTTCGGTCGCAAGCAGCAGGAAGAAACCTGGCAGACCGCCGAAGTCGACGCGCTTTTCCGCCTCGCTAACGCCGGGGTGCGCGTGCCACAGCCTTACATCTGTCTCGACGGCGTGCTGCTGATGGAGCTGATCACCGATGCCGAAGGGCTGGTGGCGCCGCGCCTGAGTGACGTGATGCTTACGCCAGAAGAGGCGGTGGCTGACCACGACACTATGATCCGCAATATCGTGCGCATGCTCTGTGCCGGTATCGTTCACGGTGACTTGTCAGAATTCAACGTGCTGATGGACGCCAACGGGCCGGTAATTATCGACTTACCTCAGGCGGTTGACGCCTCGGCCAACAACCACGCCGAATCTATGTTCGAGCGCGACGTGAATAACATGCGCAGCTACTACGGCCAGTTTGCGCCGCAGCTGCTGGAGACGCGCTTCGCCAAAGAGATTTGGGCGCTGTATGAAGACGGCAAACTGACGCCGGAAAGCGTGCTGACGGGTCACTTTGTGGAAGACACTTCGAAAGCCGATGTGGATTCGCTGCTGGATGAAATTATCGCCGCAGAAGATGAATATTACGATCGCCAGCGTGCGCTGAAGGAACGTGATTTCAACGATTGATCTAGCAAGATTGCAATAAGAAGGGCGCAAGCAGAGAACCCACTTCGCGCCCGACGACATCGCTTTGACCAAGCTTAAAACAGTTCGCCGGTTATTCCCGCATCACCGAGTCCCGCCCGCAAAAACCGGCATTCTGTATCAGGTGCTGGCCTTGGTCAGACAGAATAAATTCCGCCAGCGGCTTGGCCTTCTCCGTACAGGTCGCCAGCGCGTAGTTGGCCCGCACGTTGTAATCCGCCGGAATGTTAAACACCCGCAGTTTATCGTTTTCACGCAGCAATCTGGCATAGCTGGTGTAGCCGATAAACAGGTCAGTCTGTCCGCTGCAAATCAGCCATTCTGACGCCAATTTGCCTTTGGGTACCACGGCACTGTTGGGGCCGCCAACCAGTCTTAGCGCTTTATTACGCAACCCCTCGCCAGAACCCGGATGGCGGCGCTCAATCTCTTCGAACATCTGCAAGGTGTAATCCCCCGACGGGTCGCTTTGCGGCGTCGAGGTGGCGAGGCGAAAACGAGAGTCGAGAAGCACGGTCAGCCAATTCAGGCCGTCCAGCTCTGGCGTATCACGCGCCACCAGACAGAGGCTGTTGCCGCAGAAGGTATTCACTTCCAGCGCGCGGCCCTGCTGCTGGATGGCCAGCGGATGAGCAGTGTTGGCGGAGGCGAAGAGATCGGTTTTCTCCCCCTGCTCAATGCGCTGGCGCAATAGCCCGGCGGGTCCAAATTCGGTTTTTACTTTCGTGCCGGTGGCTTCGGTAAAGGCTTGCGTCAGCTGCTCCCACACCAGACGCAGACTGCCCGCCGCCAACACGTTGATTGAATTTGCCATCTCTTATTCTCCTTTATTATTTTATCGCCTCACCGTGACGGCATCAGGGGCGAGGCTGGCTCCCTTTCTGCTCGGCTTGACTGACATAGCTCGTACGGTAGAAACGCTGATAATAGTCATCTGCCTGTTTGTGCATATTGATGTCGGTAAACTTTTGTGGATAAAGCTTTTTCGCCATCCACAGTTCGCCAATCGCCAGCGCTTCGGGCATCGGGTAACCCCAGGCTTTGGCGTACTCCGGCATCAAATACACGCGATGGTTCTTCACGGCGTCGATAGCCTGCCATTGCGGATCGTTATTAATTTGATCCACCACTTCCGGATAGCGATCTTGCACGAAGATCACCTGCGGATCCCACGCGATCACCTGTTCCAGCGCCACCTGCTTGAAGCCTTTCACCGTCGCGGCGGCGACATTCATCGCACCGGCATGGGCCATCATCAGCCCGGTATATTTGCCCGAGCCGTAGGTGGTTAATTCAGGGTTGGCCATGTAAGTGCGTATACGCCTATCGGCAGGAATGTCTTTCAAACGCTGGCTAACAATTTGACGCTGAGAAAAAGTATAGTCGATCAATGCCGCGGCCTGTTTTTGGCGGTTCACAACCTCGCCAATCAGTCGGATGCCTTGCTTAAGCCCGTTGTCGTAAGCCTGATCTTCATTGTCGAGGGTCGGGTTGAGTTTTCCCGCCTGATCCTTGGCATCTTCGCGCAGGGAAATCGCCACCACCGCAACGCCGGTATGGCTAATCTGGTCAATCATCTCCTGCGGCGCGTAGTTGGTGACGAACACCACCTGCGGGTGCAGCGCCACCAGGCTTTCCAGATTCACACTGGTCAGGTCGCCGACCTGCGCCTTACTATCCAGCGACGGGGCCAGACGCTCATAGCTATCGCCCAGCTGTTTTTTCCAGTTATTGAGCACGCCGACGATGTCGTCCGTGGCATCAAGCTGCACCAGCAGGTTGAGCGTCTGGTGTTGCAGTACGACGACGCGATCGACTTTATCGGGAATCGTCACCTGACGGCCTAACTGGTCGGTAATCTGGCGGGAAGCCCATGATGAAAGTGGTGCAAAGCTCAGCGCAAGGCCAAGCAGCAAAATTGAACGGAAAGCGCGCACGTTATGATCCTCTGGTTCGTTGTGAAATGGATTATATAACGGGGCGGCTTAACAAAATATGACCAAAAGTGGGGAGATGAAACAGAAAACGCAGAGCAACGGAAAGCAAAAAAATCTAGCAACGCGCAGAGGGCCAGAGGCGCTATATTGGTAAGCCTTTCGACACTCATCGGAGAACTTATGTTAATCATTGCGGCGGTTGACCCTTCTACGGCGGGATTTGATGCTCTCTTCGCCGAAAGTCAGCGCGAGGGGCAACGCATGCTGGTGCGCCTGCGCGACAACTGGCGCTCTGGCGCCAACCGTTTTGCCCTAAAGGGGGAGATGCTCAACGGGGCATTTTCATTGCAGCAGGGCAGCGATGAGCGCCAACTGGTGGGCATCTGCGGGCGCAATATCGACCCCTTTGCCAACTCGCCGCGCATTGGCCGGGTGCGCCATCTGTTTGTGACCCGCGAGCTAAGGCGGCAGGGCGTCGGCCAGCTGCTGATGACTCACCTGCTGGCCGATGCGCCAGACTACTTCGACCTGCTCAATACCCATGCCCCGGAGAGTGCCCACGCCTTCTACCGCAGTTTGGGGTTTGTGCCGGTGACGGATGACCCCAATGTGACCCATCGTTTGACGCTCTAACGGCGGATTGTCATATTTTGTTCATCACTCAGAGGGCATGCTGTGGCCAATTTTTATTTTTGCTGAAGCAAAACGGGATGAAATTCAGGGACAACGATGATTAACCAAGACATGTCACCACGTCTGGCCAAGGCCAGCCAGATTGCCGCGCAGGCCGCCGAGCTGGCGCTAAACTACTTCAACCGCCGGGATGAGATTCAGGTCAGTAGCAAAAAAGTGCAGGATTTTGTCTCACAGGCCGATGTCGCCGTGGAGCAATTTATCCGCGCGCAGCTGGCCGAGCATTTCCCGCAAGATGCCATTATTGGCGAAGAGCTTGGCGGCACGCTGACCGACGCCGCCTGCTGGGTCATTGACCCTATCGACGGTACCTCGAACTTCCTGCGCGGTTCGCCGCTGTGGGGCGTGTCGCTGGGGCTGGTGGAGGGCAGAAAGCCGGTGATTGGCGTGGTGGCGCTGCCGGTGCTTAATGAGCAGTTTGCGGCTGAAAGCGGCAAAGGCATCTTCCTCAACGGCGAGCCTTTTGCCCGCGACAACCGTTTTGGCGACGTGCAGATCCTCTCCCTCGGCGACAGTTCCGACGACCGCCTCGATGACGCCGCCAACTTCTACCAAGGGCTGCGCGCCGCCGATTGGTCGGTGCAGTGTTATCGCTGCACCACCGTGGGCATGGTATTTGCCGCCAAAGGGGTGATTGACGGCCATCTGCAGCGCCGCACCACCCTGTGGGATATCGCCGGAGGCGCGGTGCTGTGCCAAGAGGCCGGGCTGGAAACCGTGGTCAACTTCTGCGATGAAGGTATTCGCGGCTTGTCGGTCGCCAGCGGCACTGCCAGCTTGATGAGCACGGTCAGAGGCCTGTGGGATTTAAAACCTCGGGATTAATGACCGTACTGCTATTTTTTCTCATCGGGTGATGTAAGATGAAAAAAGGCGACTTTCGCAAGTCGCCAATAGTTCAGACACAGAGGTTGTTGAGAAATACAGCCAAATAACACCAAGCGCATTGCAGTAAACTAGCCCTTCACCCCGCCCGCCGTTAATCCTCCCACCAGCCAGCGTTGTGCAATCAGGAACACCGCCGTGATAGGTATCGCAGACAGAATTGCCGCCGCGGCAAAGTCGCCCCACAGGTAGTTTTGCGGGTTGAGATATTGCTGCATGCCGACCGCCAGCGTGTAGCTATTGACGTCGCGCAGCAGCAGAGACGCCACCGGCACTTCGGTGATCGCGGCAATAAACGACAGAATAAACACCACCGCCAGAATCGGCACCGACAGCGGCAACAGCACCAGCCGGAAGGCCTGCCACGGCGTCGCGCCGTCGAGCGAGGCGGCTTCTTCCAGTGAATTATCAATGGTTTCGAAGTAGCCCTTAATGGTCCAGACGTGCAGCGCGATGCCGCCCATATAGGCGAAAATCACCCCGCCGTGGGTGTTCAACCCGAGGAAAGGCACATACTGGCCGAGGCGGTCGAACAGGGCGTAGAGCGCCACCAGAGAGAGCACCGCCGGGAACATTTGGAAAATCAGCATGCCTTTCAGCAGCGTGCTTTTACCGCGAAAGCGCATGCGCGCGAAGGCATAGGCGCAGGTGGTGGAGAGCGCCACAATACCAATCGCGGTGATCACCGCAATCTTGATGGAGTTCCACAACCACAGCATCACCGGGAAGGGCGGCGGCGTGACGCTGCCGTCGCTGTTGGTTACCGCCATACCCAGCGCCAGCTTCCAGTGATCCCAGGATATTTGCTCAGGAATGATGCTGCCGGTGGCGAAGTTGCCGGGCCGTAGCGAAATCGCAAATACCATCAGCAGCGGGAACAAGATCAGCGCCACAAAGCACAGCAGCAACACGTGAGTGACCAGCAGCCGGAGTTTTTGCGACTTAGGTTTAACCATGGGCATTTGTCTCTCTCCTTGTCGACTAGTCGAATTTCATGCGGGAAGCTTTCAGGTTGATCAACGCCAGCGCACCCACCAACAGGAAAATCAGTGTGGCAATCGCCGCCGCCAGCCCGAAATCTTGGCCTCCGCCGCCCTCAAAGGCGATGCGATAGGTGTAACTGACCAGCAGGTCGGTATGCCCGGCCGGGGTCGTGGTGCCAATCATGTTCGGGCCGCCGTTGGTCAACAGCTGGATCAGCACGAAGTTGTTAAAGTTAAAGGCAAAGCTCGCCAGCATCAGCGGTGCCAGCGGCTTGATAAGCAACGGGAAAGTGATACGGAAGAAGTTCTGCATCGGCGTCGCGCCGTCCATCGCCGAGGCTTCATACAGGTCATCAGGAATGGCCTTCAGCAGCCCCATGCACAAAATCATAATGTAGGGATAACCCAGCCACGTATTGACGATAATAATCATCGTCTTGGCGGTCAGCGGGTCACTAAACCACGCTGGCTTGATGCCAAACAGGCTGCTGAGCATCAGGTTGATTTCCCCGAAGCTTTGATTAAACAACCCTTTGAAAATCAAGATGGAAATAAAAGCCGGCACGGCATACGGCAGAATAAACAGCAGCCGATAAATGGCCTTGCCTTTCAGCTCCTCCCACTGCACCACGCAGGCCAGCACCATGCCCACGGCGGTGGTGAAAATCACCGTCAGCAGCGAGAAGATAATGGTCCAGACAAAGATAGACAGGAACGGCTTCTGGATGCCGTCGTCGTGCAGTACGCGCAGGAAGTTGGCCCAGCCGATATTCACCGTAAAGCCGGGGCTGAGCTTCTCCGCCTGCCACTCGCCTTGGGCATTCACCGCCTGATAGAAGCCAGTTTGCATATTCGGGCGATACACCACGCCGCTCTGCACATTGGTCAGCTGTTTGCCATCTTCGGCGCGCTGGTACAGCGGCTGGCTGCCGGAAAACTGGCGCAGCGAGCTCATCTTCAGGCTTTCGCCACTCGGCAGCTTGGCAGTCAATTGCCCCAGCGCCTGACGGTTTTGGGTGACGACGCGCAGCCCGGCTTTTTCCCCCTCGGGCATGGCCTGCGGAGAGAGCGTTAAGGTTTGCGGCGTCGCCGGATTAAAAGCAAAGGGGACGGACACTAATATTTCGCCACTGTCTGGCGAGGTCAGGGCCAAGCGCCACTGGTCGGCGTCGGCGGGGAATAAGGCGAACGGGTAGGCTTTATCAGCCTGAAACTGTCGGTCCATTAATACCGACTGCGCCCGTTCAAAGGTCAGTTGGTTGGTGCTGCTGTAGTTGGTGAAGGCGATGAAAATGGTACAAACCAGCGGGAACAGCACGAACAGCGACATACCGGCGAGGCCGGGATAAATATAGCGCCACGAGTAGGCGCGGCGGTTAGCATAAATATATAAGCCGACGCTAGAAAGCAGCAGCGTTAGCATGGCAAACAGCATCTCGCCCTGCGCGTACATCAGGACAATCAGGTAGCCGGTAAACAGGGCGAGCAGACTGACCACCAGCCATTTCACGCCACTGCCGATGCGCCCTTTTTTTCTGGCTGACATTCCGCTTTCTTGCATAGCACATCCCTTGTTACGCCGGGGCGAAGCTTCACCCCGGCGGGTTACGACTCACTTTAGCTCAGGCGTCAGATTACTTGGTGACGCGGGTTTCAGCTTCTTTCAGCGCCTGCTCGACGGTTTGACGACCATTGATAGCATTGATGATCGCGCTGCGTTCGGCATACCAGAAGTTACTCATCTGCGGGATATTCGGCATGATTTCGCCGGTTTTCGAGTTCGCCATAGTGGCGGCAATGCGCGGATCTTGCTCCAGTTTTTCCTGATAGGACTTCAGCGCGACGGCGCCCAGCGGCTTGTCTTTATTCACTGCCGCCAAGCCGTCATCGGTCAGCAGGTAGTTTTCCAGAAACTCTTTGGCCAGCTCTTTATTCGGGCTGGCGGCGTTAATACCCGCGGTTAATACCCCGACGAACGGCTTCGACGGTTTGCCGTGGAAGGTTGGCAGCAGCGTCACGCCGTAGTTGATTTTACTTTTATCGATGTTTGACCATGCCCAAGGGCCATCAATGGTCATCGCGGTCTGGCCCTTGTTAAACGCGGCTTCGGCGATGGAGTAGTCAGTGTCGGCATTAATATTTTTGTTCTTCACCATGTCGATGATGAATTGCAGGCCAGCCTGCGAACCCGCGTTATTCACGCCGGTGTCTTTGATGTTGTATTTGCCGTTTTCGTATTTGTACGCGTAACCGCCGTCGGCGGCGATAATTGGCCATGTGAAGTAGGGTTCTTGCAGGTTCCACATGATGGCGCTTTTGCCTTTGGCGCGCAGCTCTTTGTCCAGCGCGGGGATCTCTTCCCAAGTCTTCGGCGCCTGCTTGATGATGTCTTTATTATAAATAAGCGACAGCGCTTCCACTGAAACCGGGTAGCCGATCAGCTTGCCGTTGAAGGTCACCGCGTCCCAGGTAAACGGGAAGAGTTTATCTTTGAACGCCTGATCCGGGCTGATTTCCGCCAGCAAGCCGGACTGGGCGTAGCCGCCAAATCGGTCATGGGCCCAGAAGATAATGTCCGGGCCGTCGCCAGTGGCAGCCACCTGCGGATACTTCTCTTCCAGTTTGTCTGGGTGTTCAACCAGCACTTTGATGCCGGTGTCCTTCTCAAACTTCTTACCCACTTCGGCCAGGCCGTTGTAGGCCTTGTCTCCATTGATCCAGATGACCAACTTGCCTTCTTCGATTTTGGCAAACGCGGAGGACGACATGAAAAGCGTTGCCAGGGCAGATACTGCGAGAGTTCGTGTGACTGTCTTATTCATCATCTAATCCTTTAACGAGCGTAGAGAGGCGATTTTTATTCCGTCTGAAGGTGACGTTAATGTCGTAAAAGTCGGTTTGAGGTAGCCAGATAAGCTTGCCGGACCAGTGTCGGCGATAACTCAACATAGCTTCATCATCCCCCTCTCTACGCCCCCCTCTCTGGTTGTGTGATCCACTTAACACTGCCGCGCATTCTGTGGGGTATAACTCAAAATTATGGGTGGCAATTTGCCATCAAGATCACGAATTTGATCTTTAGTGTGAACTTTCAGCCGTTTGCGCAATAGCCTCATCCTCCTTCCTCCTCCCCCACTAAAATCTTTGTTACGGATGATTACGAAAAGGTATCGTTCCCGCACTCTGCCTGACATTCAGTTTCCTTGCTTACGCGGCAAATAAATGATTGACCGCACGGTGAGCAGGAGACTCCAGCAAGTCTGTTCAGGAGTCGGCTATGGCGGGCGTATCACTTCGTAACCTCTACAAAGCCTTTGGCGACACGGTCATCTCAAAAGACGTGAATATTGAGATTGCCGAAGGTGAGTTCGTGGTTTTTGTCGGACCGTCTGGCTGTGGCAAATCCACGCTGTTACGCATGATTGCGGGCCTGGAAGACATTACCTCCGGCGACTTGCTGATTGGCGAGAAACGCATGAATGACGTGCCGCCCGCCGAGCGTGGCATCGGCATGGTGTTTCAGTCCTACGCGCTCTACCCGCACCTCTCCGTGGCCGAAAACATGTCCTTCGGCCTGAAGCTGGCGGGCACCAAAAAAGCCGAAATTACCCAGCGGGTGAATCAGGTTTCAGAAGTACTGCAACTGGCTCACCTGCTGGATCGCCGCCCGAAGGCGCTCTCCGGCGGCCAGCGTCAACGCGTCGCCATTGGCCGCACGCTGGTGGCGGAACCGACGGTTTTCCTGCTCGACGAGCCGCTGTCGAACCTCGACGCCGCGCTGCGCGTCCAGATGCGTATTGAGATCTCCCGTCTGCATAAGCGTTTGAAACGCACCATGATTTACGTTACCCACGATCAGGTCGAAGCCATGACATTGGCCGACAAAATCGTGGTGCTCGACGCCGGTCGCGTGGCGCAAATCGGCAAGCCTCTGGCCCTTTACCATTACCCGGCCAATCGCTTTGTGGCCGGGTTTATTGGCTCGCCAAAAATGAATTTTCTGCCGGTGAAAGTCACCGGTGTTGAAGCCGAACGTGTGCAGATTGAACTGCCAGACCGCCAGCGCGTATGGCTGCCGGTCGAGGGCAAAGAGGTCACGGTCGGTAGCAATCTGTCTCTGGGTATCCGTCCTGAACACCTCTTACCGAGCGATATTGCAGAAGTGACGCTGTCCGGCGTGGTGCAGGTGGTCGAGCAGCTCGGCAACGAAACCCAGATTCACATCCAGATCCCGGCTATCCGTCAAAACCTGGTGTACCGCCAGAACGACGTGGTGTTGGTAGAAGAAGGTGCAACATTCGCAATAGGCTTGCCGCCTCATCGCTGTCACTTGTTCCGCGAGGACGGGACTGCGTGCCGACGGCTACACACAGAGCCCGGCGTTTAAAGCACGCGATCCCCCTACAGGAGAACAATGATGATGACTTTGCGTAAATACTCTCTGCCGCTGGCAGTCGCGGCGGGTATTTTTTCTACACAAGCGATGGCAGTTGACTTCACTGGTTATGCGCGTTCGGGCATTGGCTGGACCGGCAGCGGCGGCGAGCAGCAGTGTTTTAAAGCGACCGGTGCTGACAGCAAATACCGTTTGGGTAACGAATGTGAAACCTATGCCGAGTTACGTCTTGGACAGGAAGTGTGGAAGGAAGGGGATAAGAGCTTCTACTTCAACAGCAACATCGGTTACGCCGTAGACCAGAGAAATGACTCCGAATCCACCAGCCCTGCCGTGCGTGAAGCCAACGTGCTGGGTAAAAACCTGATTGACTGGCTGCCGGGTTCAACTATCTGGGCCGGTAAGCGTTTCTACCAACGTCATGACGTGCACATGATTGACTTCTACTACTGGGATATTTCTGGTCCTGGTGCGGGTATCGAAGATATCGATCTGGGCTTTGGTAAGTTGTCTCTGGCAGCCACTCGCAACACTGAAAGCGGCGGTTCTTACGGCTACATCGCCGACCAGCGCAACGAAGTTCCAACTTCAAACGACGTGTTCGACGTGCGCGTAGCTGGCCTGAACACCAACCCAGGCGGCGTGTTAGAGCTGGGTGTTGACTACGGCCGTGCTAACCCGCGTGACGGTTTCTCTCTGGCTGACGACGCCACTAAAGACGGCGTAATGCTGACTGCTGAACACACGCAGAGCATCTACAACGGCTACAACAAATTCGTCCTGCAATACGCCACCGACTCCATGACCGATCCGGGTACTAACGGGGCGAGCGGCCACTCCAGCGGCGGCAGCGTAAACAACAACGGCAACATGTGGCGCGTGCTCGACCACGGTGCCATCGACTTCAACGATACTTGGGGTCTGATGTATGTCGCGATGTACCAAGATGTTGATCGCGATAACAATAACGGTACAACCTGGTACACCGTGGGTGTGCGCCCGATGTATAAATGGACGCCAATCATGAGTACCTTGCTGGAAGTGGGTTACGACAACGTCAAATCCCAACGTACCAGCCAGAACAACGGCCAATACAAAGTCACCCTGGCGCAACAATGGCAGGCTGGCGACAGCATCTGGTCACGTCCGGCAATCCGTCTCTTCGCCACCTACGCCGACTGGAACGAAAAATGGGGCTACGACACCGACCGCGGTCTGAACAACGGTCTGGCCATGAGCGACACCAGCACCAATACTTTCAGCCGTGGTAAGGACAGTGAAGTGACCTTTGGCGCTCAAATGGAAATCTGGTGGTAAAACCTTCGTCATCCTTCGCGCTGTGGCCGCGTTGGCTGTCCGCGCTCACCCCAGTCACGTAGTTGTCTACGCTCCCGGGGATGAGCTTGGTTGCCGCCTTGCCACAACACGAATGATTTAGAAGGTTCGGTGGCAGGGTTGGGCCACAAAAAACAAGATGTGCTGGCTGGCGATCCTTTCGCCAGCCTTCATGGTGATTCAAAAGGAAATAACGATGAAAAAGAATCTGCTGTCACTGTGTCTGTCATTGAGCCTGTTGGCGATGACCCCCGCAGGTGTTTATGCTGCGCAAACTGACACAGCGGTTGCGCCGGTGATCTCCGCTCAGACCTTACAGAAATTGTCGTGGACGCCACTGGTTCCTCCGGTGACGCAGGATGTGACGCTGTCGGCCTCTGGCGCACAAATCAATCAGGGTAATATTCAGGGCGCGGTAGGGGCATTTGCTGTTCCAGCTGACCGTGGATCTCTGGAAATTACCGTCACCAGCATCGCGACCGGTAAAACGGTATATGTGCCGAACGTCTTAGTGCTGGACGAACAAATGCGCCCGGCGGCCTATTATCCGTCGAGCTACTTCCCGTATGAAAAACCGGGCATTGTCTCTAGCGATCGTCTGGAAGGCACTTTGAAACTGACGCCAGCGCTGGGTCAGAAACAGATTTACCTGTTGGTTTACACCACCAAGCAGGACCTGGCGACCACTACCCAGATGACCAACCCGGCCAAGGCCTATGCCGCTGGCGTGGGTAACGCCATCCCGGATATTCCAGACCCGATTGCTCGCCACACGCCAACCGGCACGCTGAGCATTAAAGTTCGCGCCGAGCAGAAGTCGGGCAACATCATGATTGGTCAGATTCTCGATAACGTGAATACCAGCACCAGCTCTGCGGCTCCGGCTCCAACGCCGATTATCGTTGGTCAGCAAGCTGCGCCAGCACCGGTTCGCACCGAACCTGCTGCACCAGCCAAACCGGCCGAGCCAATGCTGTCTGATTCAGAAGCCTACTTTAACAATGCGATTAAGAAAGCGGTGAAAGCCGGTGATGTCGATAAAGCACTGAAACTGCTGGACGAAGCCGAGCGTTTGGGTTCGAAAACCGCCCGTAAAACCTTTATCGACAGCGTTAAGCATTAATCCCCGCTGGCGCTTCAGCTCCTCCGTTTTGGGGGAGCTGAACATCCTTTCTCTTCCTCCTGCCCTTTTGTTACTCTGTTGTTAATTTAGACAGCGGAGCAGGGCCATGGCGCCAAAAAACTGGGTCGATTTATCGAAAGATAAAGAGAGCGGCATCGAAACCATTCAGGCGCATTTTGAAGGCCACGCCTATGATCCCCACTGGCACGACAGCTATTTAATTGGCGTAACCCGGCAGGGCGTGCAGCAGTTCAGCTGCCGTCGGCAAAAACACCAAAGCCTGCCCGGCAAAGTCTTTATGCTTGAACCCGGCGAGATCCACGACGGTGACGCCGTGGCACCCGACGGCTTCACCTACCACATGCTCTATCTCGACCCGCAGTGGCTCAGCCGCGAACTGGCCTCGCGTCGGGAGGATTTCATCCCCGGCGGCGACCCCAGCTTTGAGCGCACTCTGGCGCAGGATGTGCAACTGGCTCAGGCGGTTTCCAGTGCCTTCGACGCTTTGCACGGCAATGACCTGCGCATTGTCCGCGAGTCCGCGTTAGACGGCATGCTCAATGCGCTGGGTGGCCACCTGACGTGGCGACTGAAGGCCGACGGCGAGGGAAACGATGTCTCTCTGGCCCATCGCGCACGGGACTTCCTTCACGCCCATATGCAGGAAGATATCGGGCTGGACCAACTGGCCGCCGCCCTTGGGGAAAGCCGTTTCATCGTCACTCGCGCCTTCAAGGCCGCTTTCGGCTTGCCGCCTCACGCCTACCTGATTCAGCTAAACCTGACCCGCGCCCGCCACTGGCTCGCCGCCGGGCACTCGCCGGTAAGAGTCGCCACCGACCTCGGTTTCGCCGACCAAAGCCACCTCGGCCGCTGGTTCCGCCGTGCATATCAGCTGACGCCAGCGCGTTATAGGCGGCTGTGTGGCAAAGAGGGCAATATTTAACGAGGGAAATCTAAATGAGGGGAGGTTTGCTTGCAGAGGGTGTCAAATAGCCGCTATAAAAAAGACTCCCGAAGGAGCCTTTTCTACGTGGTATTAACCTAAGTTCGCCATCTTTTGGCTTTTAGGCTGACCGACTAAATCCATATCTTTTTCTTTCAGACCGACTTTAGCGAGTTTGCTACCATCAATTTTCGCCCAAAAATCCACTGAACGTTGCGCGGCGGCATTGGCTTTCTCGGCGCTGATTTTTGTCGCTTGCTGAGTCATAACGCCTCCTAATCATATTGTGGCTGATGCTGCTGATTCTAACGCAGCCCTGCTCATTTAACAATCAACTATGGATCGCACTAAGACGGCCTTTTATTGCTCAAAACGACTTATCTTTTCGATGAGGCGTTGCTTAATGTCGTCTAAACCTGCCGAAATTTTATTAAGGTCGTTCCAAACGGCGGCAAAGCCATAAGACCTATAACGCGGTCTTGCTTCATCGGTCGGATCTTGAATAATAATGTCCTCGATGCCAGTCATATCACAAAAGGTTGTCGAGTAAATCAGCGCAATAATGAACACGTTGCCTGTTAACGGAGTCCGCTGCTTGGCTAAGAAATTTTCTAGCATGCAAATAGCAAATTCACCTCTTAGCGGATCATATTTGCAAAGTATTACGGCATGAAGAGAGTCTGGATCATTATGGTCGATAACCTTAAGTGAGATATCCAGAATGCCGTCCTCTACGCTGCCTTGGTATCGCTCCATTGCCCACTGCCAATCTAAAGTGCCGCTGTATTCATCACTTTTAAGCCGTTGTTTATCTGTACCACTCAATGTACCTACAGAAATATTATTCCACCCGAAACCTGAAATGACCTCTGAGGTGGCACCCAAACATTTATCGTGAATATCCTTATTTGATAACTCGTTCACTAGGCATCCTTCCTTAGCTTGTTTTTTGTGCGACAGATAATACCCCCGTTACCGCCGGCTGTGCACAAATCTTCCAGATTGAGTTTTTCTTGCGGGCTATGCTCCGGTTTTCACTGTGTAAATCGGAGTTTGTTTTTATGAATGCGCCTGTATCTCCTTCCTCCCCCTCTTCTTCACTGCCGGAACGCTGCGTGGTGGTCATCAATTGCGAACTGAGTGCCGGACATGCCGCTAATGCCGCGGCGGTGCTGGCGTTGACTCTCGGCCAGCGCCATCCGGGGCTGGTGGGGGAGCCGTTGATTGATGCCGATGCGCGAGTGCATCCGGGGTTAATTCCTATCGGGATTAGCGTGCTGGTGGCGGACAGCCAAACCCTGTCGCAGCTGCACCAAACGTTGCTAAACGATGATGAGATGGACGGAGTGATTTTCCCGGTCGAAGGCCAGCAAACCACCGACTACGCGGCATTTCGTCAGGCGGTCACTCAGGTGCCGACGGATTCGCTGAAACTGCTGGGCATCGCGCTGGCAGGTAACAAGAAAGTGGTAAGAAAACTTACCGGCAAGCTCGGCTTATTGGGCTGATTCTGTGAATTCAGTCACGCCAGTGGTCATTCTTTCAAGCATAAAACTATTTTTTCATTAAAATGAAATGACGGTTCAATAATTGAAAGGGATGAAGAAATGAAAATTGCACTGATGATGGAAAACAGTCAGGCCGCGAAAAATGCGTCGGTCCTGAAAGAGCTGAAAACCGTGGCGGACGAGAAGTCTTACTCGGTTTACAACGTCGGCATGAGCGACGAGCAGGATCATCACCTGACCTATATTCATCTCGGTATCATGGCCAGCATCTTGCTGAATGCCAAAGCGGTGGATTTTGTGGTCACCGGCTGCGGCACCGGGCAGGGCGCACTGATGTCACTGAATATCCACCCTGGCGTGGCCTGCGGTTACTGTATCGACCCAGCGGATGCCTACCTGTTTGCCCAAATCAATAACGGTAACGCGCTGTCTCTGCCGTTCGCCAAAGGCTATGGCTGGGGCGCCGAGCTGAACGTGCGCTTTATTTTCGAGAAAGCCTTCTCGGGTGAAAGAGGTCAGGGCTACCCGGCTGATCGCAAAGAGCCTCAGGTGCGTAACGCCGGGATTCTCAATCAGGTCAAAGCCGCCGTGGTGAAAGAGAACTATCTCGACACCCTGCGCGCCATTGATAAAGATCTGGTGAAAACGGCGGTAAGCGGCCCGCGCTTCCAGAAATGCCTGTTTGAAAATGGGCAGAATAAAGAGATCGAAGATTTCGTCAGAACCCTGCTGGCGTAATTCCCCAGCCATGCCTCGCAACGCGCGCGGGCATGGCTGTCATATTGCTGTCATATCCGCTCTTTACTCTCCTGCTATTCGAAAAAAAACTCAGGAGCTCTCCCTTGCGTAAGTCCCTCGTCGCATTACTGTTTTTAACCCTTTCCGGCGCTGCATTTACTTCTCAGGCCGCTGAAGAAGCTAAGCCGTTTGTCACCAGCAAAGAGGTTGATCTGAGTAAATATCTGCCAGCTCCTCCGGCGGATGACTCGGCGCAAACCAAGGCTGAAATCAAAGAGCTGTTGGCGATTCAGGCCAGCCGTACCCCGGAGCAGGAAAAGGCGGCGATTGCCGACGCGCAGGAAAACGTCTGGCGCTTTGCCGATGTGATGGGCCCTGAATTCACCGCTGAAAAATTGCCAAAAGTGGCCGCGCTGTTTGACCGTGTCGTCGCGACGGAAGACGTGGTGGATGACTCCGCCAAGAAGTTCTTCAACCGTTCGCGCCCGTACATGGTGGATGAGCAGATCCACCCGCTGCTGAAAAAATCTAAGTCTGGATCATGGCCGTCTGGTCACTCCACCGTCGGCTATCTGATGGCGACCGTGCTGGCCGATATGGTGCCGGAAAAGCGCAACGAGCTGTTCACCCGCGCCGCAGGCTATGCCGAGAACCGCCTGGTTGCAGGTTTCCATTACCGTTCTGATACCGTCATGAGCCGCACCGGTGCTGCGCTGATCGCCCAGAAAATGGCCGAGCAGCCAGAGTTCCAGACTGAATTCGACGCCGCCAAAACCGAACTTCGCGCGAGCATGGGGTTGAAGTAATTTCCCCGTGTCCACTCGCTCACAGGGATGTGGCGCGATCTAAACCAGTAAGTCCTCAAAGGCACTTACTGGTTTGGCCTTTCAGGTATTATTTTGGCAATCAGATAGACGACTAATATAGACAGGCCAATTGCTATAAAACGCTCATGCCAAGTTTCATAGTGAAAGAACCAATAACAGCATACAAAGAAGAGTAAGCCGCCGACGATAGCGCCAATAGACTCTATTAAGCTATACATGAGGCGTTTGCCCATACTTAGCTTAGGTTGCTGATCTTTTCTTCGCATTTATCTCACTCTCAACTAAATCAATGATGCTCTCAAAAGCTGGTTGGCCTTGAGTTCGCCTTACGTTTAGGGCTTCCACGAAGGGATTAAGAGCCGGCTCGACTAGAAAATAGAGCAGATCATAATTTCTATGCCGTAGTGCATTATAAACTTCAGGATTGTTCTTCAGAAGCCTGTCGGATGTATAGAGACACCTTTCGATCATACCTCCAACGAGCAACGTATTGCCGATCAATCCACCACGAATTGTAATTAAGACTGAGCTACGTTGGGCAATCGTTGTTGCAATCTTACCTGCTATAAGTGAGTTCGTAAGTGTACGCCCAGCCACTGAGGCCATTGTTTTGCTATAGATAGTGTTTTGCTTAGACTCAGGCACACTCTTGTTGAAGATGTTGAGAACAGTCTCGATAGTTCTCATAAAGTTATGATTTTCAAGAATGCCATGTCTAATTGCTCCTACCATTCTGATCCTTTCTGTCTCCCGTTGATAGCGGCTATTAGTGTTAATGAAGCCGTAAGCAAGGTATCCGATATCAGTTGGCACAGACATAATTCCGTGCACAAAACCAATGGCAGTTTCAGGTGAAATAATGATTTTGGCTATACGTTTAGCAATTTCTGCATAGCTACGCATGATTGATTCCTTTCATTTTTTCTTTGATTATAGAATCGATATTTAAAATTGGCAAAATATCTCTTCAATTCAATATAATAACAAAAGATTGAATGTTGGGGTTTTATAAACCTAATGGCTTTGCTTTATTGTTGGAGATTTTTTTGATTTTACAAAGTAATTATATTTATGTTTTTAATATGATGCATTAACTACTGATTTATTCATTTTATAAATGAAATCTTTATTAGCTGTGGCAATATATTTTAGGAAGACTTTTAAATCTGATTTCTTGCTTGGTGTTAAGCCGAGATGCATCGAGTAACATCAATTGCACTTAATTAGTTTCCTGTATTAAATTCGGTACAGTTCGCTGTAAGCTCACTGTGTTATACAGTTTTAAACGGGGTTTGTGATTGCTGATGGCTCTACTTTCACCTTTCACCATGTATCCCCAGCCCGTCCAGATACACTGTGGTACAAAGCCGACTTTTTAGGCCGAAATAATAGGATACACTCTGTTCATCCCTCCTGATGCTAATGGACGTTTCCGTGGATCATATTGACCATATTCTGATCGTGGATGATGACCGCGATATTCGTGACCTTATCGCCGATTACCTGCAAAAGGCCGGGCTGCGCACCAGCGTGGCGGCTAATGGCAAGCAGATGCGCGCCTTGCTGGAAACTCAGCCAGTGGACCTGATTGTGCTGGATATCATGATGCCCGGTGACGACGGTTTGGTGCTGTGCCGCGAGCTGAGCAGCGGCAAGCATCGCACCATTCCGGTCCTGATGCTGACGGCCCGCCATGAAGAAACCGATCGGATTTTGGGATTGGAAATGGGCGCGGACGACTATTTGGTGAAGCCTTTTGTCGCCCGCGAGTTGCTGGCGCGCATTAAGGCAATTTTGCGCCGGGCGCGCATGTTGCCGCCGAATCTGCAAGTGACCGAAGCAGGGCGGTTGCTCTCCTTTGGCGTGTGGGATTTAGACACGTCGGCGCGCCATTTGGTGGATGCCGACGGCACTATTGTGGCGCTCAGCGGCGCGGAATATCGGCTGCTGCGGGTGTTTCTCGACCATCCCCAGCGCGTGCTAAACCGCGACCAACTGTTGAATCTGACTCAAGGCCGCGACGCCGAACTGTTCGAGCGTTCGATAGATTTGCTGGTCAGCCGCCTGCGTCTACGGCTCAACGATGACGCCCGTGAGCCGGCTTACATCAAAACCATGCGCAGCGAAGGCTACGTTTTCTCCATGCCGGTGGTGATCAAAGAGGCACGCGAATGACCTGGTGGCCGCGCTCTCTGCTTTCCCGTCTGCTGATTATCGTGCTGCTCGGCCTGCTGCTGGCTAACGCCCTGACGCTGAGCTTATTAATGTATGAGCGTATTAGCAGCGCGCGCTCGGTGATGCTGGGCAACCTCGAATATGACGTGGCGACCAGCGTGGCGATCCTCGATCGGCTGCCCGCCGCCGAGCGCCCGGCCTGGTTGAGTATGCTCGGGCGCGGAAACTACCACTATTTGCTCAGCGCCGGTCAGTCCGGTAAGTACCCGACGACGTGGCGTTCACAGGATACTGCCAAGTCGCTGGAGCAGGCGCTGGGGGCCAATTATCACCTGTCGATCAATGCTATTCCGGGCAAGCATGAGCAGTTACAGGCGCACCTCACCCTGAAAGACGGCCAGCCGCTGACCATCGACATCACGCCGCGCCCGACGCCCATCGCCAACTGGCTGCCCTTTGTACTCTGCGTGCAGCTGGCCTTGTTGCTGATTTGTTCGTGGTTCGCCGTGCGTCAGGCGGTGCGGCCACTGACCGCGTTCACCAAGGCGATAGAGTCCCTCGACCCAACTTCGCTGTCAGCCAGCACCATGGCGGAGAGCGGGCCTGCCGAAGTGCGCTACGCCGCGCGGGCTTTTAACGCCATGCAGGCCAGAATCAAAGGCTATCTGAAGGAGCGGGCGCAAATTCTGGCGGCCATTTCTCACGATTTGCAGACGCCGATAACCCGCATGAAATTGCGTGCCGAAATGGCCGACCAGCCCGAGCTGCGCGACAAGCTTCTGTTAGATCTCGAGGAGATGACCCATCTGGTGCGCGAAGGGATTGCCTATGCCCGTGCGTCAGAAAATCTTGAAGAGAAGTTCAGCCGAATCGACCTCAACGCCTTTATCGACAGTCTGGTGTGCGACTATCTCGACGTGGGGAAAAACGTCGCTTTCATCCCCGCCGGGCAGCCCGTGGCGCTGGTGACTCACCCGCAGGCGCTGCGGCGTATTCTGACCAATCTAATTGATAACGCGCTGAAGTTTGCCGGCAGCGCCGAGCTGCGTCTCAGCCTGAGTGAGAGTGGGGCGGCGGAGATCGTCATCGCCGACAATGGGCCGGGGATCCCGCCGGAGGAGCTGGAGTCCGTGTTGCAACCTTTCTATCGGGTCGAAAGCTCGCGCAATCGCGATACCGGCGGCACCGGGTTGGGTTTGGCTATCGCCCAGCAGTTGGTCAATCAGTTGAAGGGCAGGCTACAATTGGCCAATCGCCAGCCACAGGGTTTGCAGATCACAATTCATCTCCCACTGACTGAATAATTGTTTTCTTATGTATCAGCGCCGCCCGGCGCTATACAGAAAAACAAATCTCGCGTTAACTGAAACAGCCCACATACATTTATCCGTTTAAATAAGTCATCCGCCGAGACAAGGTTCGGCGGAAATAAACTTAACTTAATCGATATATTATGAGGCTTATTATGAAACTCTTCCGCACCGTTATTCTGCCACTCTCTTTGCTTATTGCCGCCGCTGCCGCCACGCCTGTCTTTGCCGCAAAAGAAGTCAATAATACACAGGGCTTGGTGAAAATTGGCACCGTTTCTGACAGCAGCAGTAATGCTCTGTCGTTATCGGAGTTAAATGACAACCTCTCCATGAAAGCCGATAAAGCCGGAGCCAGCGCGTATCGCATTATCGCCGCCGGGGGGAATAACAGTTATTACGGCGTGGCCGAAATATACCGTTAATTGTGTATCTCATTATTTATTACGTCATCCAGATACATAGACATAAGAATCCGCTACCAGACCGAAACATGCCAGATACATAACCACTTTAGTCTGGTTATGTCGGGAAGCTCATCCCGCCCATGTCCCTTGGTCTGGTATTTCAGGAGAAAAATGATGAAGCCGCTACACAAAACGTTTTTGGCAATGACCGTCGCCGGTCTAATGACCGGCTTTTCCGCCCACGCGGAGCAGGTTCACACCATTGTTCTGGTGCACGGCGCTTTCGCCGACGGCACCGCCAGCTGGGAACAGGTGATCCCCGCGCTACAGTCGCGCCATTACGAAATTATCACCGCGCAAATCCCGCTGACCTCGCTGAAAGATGACGTCGAAGTGACCGAACGCGCTATTGCCCGCGCCAAGGGCGACGTGATTCTGGTCGGCCACTCGTGGGGCGGCACGGTCATCACTCAGGCTGGCAACAACCCGCGCGTCAAAGCCTTAGTGTACATCAACGCCTTCGCGCCGTCCGCCGGGCAGTCCACCGCCGATCTGGTGAAAAGCTTCCCGGCACCTCCGGGCAGCGCAAAAATTGTGAAAGGGGTCGACGGCTTCCTCAGCCTGCCAGCCAGCGCTATTGCCAGCGACTTTGCGCAGGACGCCACGCCCGAGGCGCAGAACATCGTGGGCATAACTCAGGTGCCAATCCGCGCCTCAAGCTTTGATGAAAAAGTCACTAAAGCCGCGTGGGAAACCAAGCCCAGCTGGTTCTTGGTCGGCAGCAAAGATCGGATGATCAACCCCGACTTGGAGCGCGCGATGGCGAAGAAAATCCACGCCCGCGTGACCGAGCTGCCGGTAAGCCACGTCCCGATGCTGTATGACCCAAAAAACGTCGCCCGCACCATTTTCAAAGCGGTGAATATCACTTCGGGTAACTAGCCCGTCGTCAGGGAGTTCTCATGTCAATTCTGATTGCTTATCTGGGCGGAATGCTCACTTTATTAAGCCCGTGCACGCTGCCGGTGATCCCGCTGGTATTTGCCGGAGCGGGCAGCAATAAACGCCATTTCGCCGCCCTGCTAATCGGCATGGTGCTGACCTTCACGCTGGTGGCTTTGCTGGCAACGGCAAGCAGCGAGTGGGTAGTGCATGCCAGTAAATATGGCCGCTGGCTGGCGCTGGGCTTACTGGCTATCACGGCACTTTCGCTTATCTCTGAGCATTTTGCCCAGAAGATTGCGCAGCCCGCGGTGCGCCTTGGCTCCCTGCTTGATAGCCGCAGCCGCCAGCAGCGGGGCGTGACCAGCGCTCTGCTGGCCGGTGGGGCAGTCGGGTTGTTGTGGGCACCCTGCGCGGGGCCGATTCTGGGGGCCATTCTCAGTACCACCATGCTCAACGGAGCCTCCGGGCAGAGTGGATTACTGCTGCTGGCCTACGGCAGCGGCTGCGCGACGATGCTGGCCGTGCTGTGGTTTTGCGGCGACAAACTCTTGGCCAAGCTGCGAGCTAAAATGGCGATCACCGTACGTTTTCGCCAGATGGCCGGGGTGATGATGTTGGCGTCGGTAGTGTTTATCGCCTCGGGGGCTACCAGCTTGCTGGATACCAATAGCGCCGTCGGCCAGCAGTTAGAGCAGCATCTGCTGACCCTCAAGCCTTCACCGGCCAAGAGAGTGATTCTGCAACCCGTTGATATTCAGGCACCGTCCAGCCAGATGCCGTCTCTCAATGGCGCTATAACCTGGCTGAACTCCCCGGCACTGACGCCAGAGCAGTTAAAAGGCAAAGTGGTGCTGATCGACTTCTGGACCTTCGACTGTATTAACTGCCAGCACAGTATTCCCCACGTTCGCGAGTGGGCGGAGAAATATCAATCTCAAGGTCTGGTGGTTATTGGTATTCACACCCCGGAGTATCCGTGGGAAAAGAATATCGATGCTGTGAAACAGGCGCTGAATAAATGGAGTATTAAGTATCCTGTCGCCATTGATAATAATTACGCCATCTGGAATGCCTTCGGTAACCAATATTGGCCTGCGCATTATTATTTCGATGCTAAAGGACAATTGCGTTATCAGAATTTCGGGGAAGGTAATTATCAACAGCAAGAAAAAGTCATCAACGCATTATTAGCCGAAGCTAAGGCTTAATTTAATAAGGAGGTAATGCCACATTAAATATTCTCACTGTGTTAATGCTGTGTCTGTAATCATTTATTTAATTTAACTCTCAACTTTCTGGAGCTTTATATGAAACGTATTGCTATGTCCGCTATTGCCTTATCTCTGATCTCTTTTAGCGCTGCCTCTTTAGCTGCTGAAGCCACGGGCCCCAATTTAGAGCGTTGCTTTGGCGTGGCGAAAGCGGCAGATAACGACTGTAAGGCCGGGGCGGGCACCACCTGCGCCGGGACTTCCAAAATCGATTATCAGAAAGACGCCTACAAGATGGTTCCGCAAGGCACCTGCACCTCAATCCAGACGCCAAAAGGCCACGGTTCACTGACCGAAGGCTAAGCCAAAAGGGCCACCACCATGACGACAATAACTCAACTGGGTGCCGGGCTTGGGCTGAAGCCGGAACATTACCAGCAGGCGCTTAACAGTCCGGCGGACGTTTGGTTTGAAGTCCACAGTGAAAATTATCTCATGGCCGGTGGCCCGCGCAGGGAGTGGCTGGAGGCGATTCGCCAGCAGCATGCGATCTCCCTGCACGGCGTTTCGCTCTCTCTGGCCGCCGATGCGCCGCCGGATGCCGCGCTGCTCTCTCGCCTAAAAGTGCTGGTGGACGAGGTTAAACCGGCCTTGGTTTCCGAGCATTTGGCCTGGTCACAGTGGGACGGCGCTTACTACCCGGACCTGCTGCCGGTGCCGCGCACCACGCAGGTGATGCGCCGGTTAATCGACAATATCGACCGGGTGCAGGACGCGCTGGGCAGGCAGATTTCGCTAGAGAACCCAACGCACTACCTGCATATGCCGGAGCACGAGTGGGATGACATCGCGTTTTTGCATGAAGTGAGCTGTACCACGGGGTGCGGGCTGCTGCTGGACATCAACAATGTGTGGCTCAGCGCCCACAACCTGGGGTTTGATCCCGGTGCGTGGCTCGACGGTTTTCCGGCAGACAGTGTTACCGAGATTCATCTGGCCGGATTCAGCAGCGACGAAGGTGGCAGCAGCTTGCTGATCGACAGCCACGACAGCCCGGTGTCCGACGACGTTTGGGCGCTTTATCAACGACTTATTCAGCGCATCGGCGCGCGCCCCACGCTGATTGAACGTGACGACAAACTGCCCGAGTTCGCCGTGTTATTGCAGGAGCAGCAGCGAGCACGAGGCATTCTTCACACCTACGGAGGCTGGCGATGAACGACGAACTGGCCCGATACCATCAGGCTTTTATCCGCGCCCTGTATGACGAGAACAGCGCCGAGCTGGCGCATTTACAGCAGCAGCCGGGTTTCTCGGTCTATCGCAACAGCGTGCTGAAAGGCTGCATCGACGCGCTTCAGGCCAATTTCCCCAGCGTCGCCAGCCTGACCGGTGAGCATTTCTTCCGCGAGATGGCGCGGCAGTACGCGCTGGTGGAGCCGCCACGGGAAGGGATGCTGATTCGCTACGGCGAGTTTTTCCCGGCATTTATTGCCACTTACCGGCCCGCTGCCGAACTGGGCTATCTGGCTGACGTGGCGCGGCTCGACTGGCTGTGGCTGGAGGTGTTTTGCGCCAAAAAGACAGCGGCCTTGGAGGTGCAGGCATTGGCCGGGTTGTCGCCAGAGTGGGTTGGCGAAAGGGTTTTAACTCTTCGCAGCGCGGTGCGCTGGCATTGGCACCCGAGCCTGCCGGTCTTCACCCTGTGGCATTTCAACCGTTACCAAACTGCGCCGCCGGAGAACATCCAGTGGCGCGGCGAGGGCGCGCTCTTGGTGATGCGCCAACAGAGCATCGAGGCCGAGCCGATAAGCCGTGGCGGCGCGGCATTCCTCACCGCCTGCCGCGATGGCGCGAGCCTGAACGCGGCGAGCGAACGGGCATTACTTACAGAGCCGGCATTAGACATTGGCCCTTTTTTCACGCGCTTACTGCATCTCGGCGTTTTTGCCGCGATGGCGCATTAATTCGTAGAGGTAATAATGAAAACGACAGACATATCTTTGAATACTCAGGCTTCTGCTGAGCAGGGCTTGCGCGGATTGTGGAATGCCACGTGGCGCGGCGTGCAGCGTCTGGTTAGCGACAACCTGCTGCTGCTGGTCGCGCGAGTGGGCATTGCGGCGGTGTTTTTCCTCTCGGGGCGCACCAAAGTGACGGGCTTCATGACCCTCAAACCTTCGACCTATGAGCTGTTTAAAACCGAATACGCCTTGCCGTTGATTCCCTATGACATTGCCGCGCATCTGGCGACCTTCGCCGAGCACACCTTCCCGGTGCTGCTGGTCCTCGGCCTACTCTCCCGCTTCGCCGCCAGCGGCCTGCTGTTTATGACACTGATTATTGAGATCTTTGTCTATCCCGACGCATGGCCAACCCACTTGATTTGGGGAGGATTGCTGCTGATGGTTGTCTCGCGCGGAGCAGGGAAGTGGTCGCTGGATCGGGCGTTAGGATTGGTGTGAGGCAGGAGTCAAAGCCAGTTTTGGGGCTGGCTTTGACTTAAACAATGACCAAGCTTACCAGGCTAGCTTCTCTTTGCTGGCTTTCTCGTTTTGGTCATACATCATTTTGATGGTGGTGTAGTTACACATATCCACAGGACCTTTGCAGTAATCTTTGATCACTTTATCCATGATCTTTTTGTCTTTCGCTTCAGTCAGCGCTTTGAAATCAGACAGGTTTTTCTTCTCCATCATGCGCAGCATAGAGTCCTGACACATATCCAACTGCCCGTCGCAATATTCCTTCTTCACTCTCGCCTGAATGTACTCAATGACCTCTTTCTTCTGCGCTTCTGAACCATCGAATTTCATCGGGTTCACGAAAGCGGCGCTAGCCATGAATGTGCATGTCATCAGAGCAAAGCCCAGAATTTTTTTCATCAGAATGTCCCTTTACGTTATACGAATCATTTAGCGCGCGAATGGTAACATTTTCTAATGGGTGGATCATTTATGTTACGGATGATCTAAAGAGGGCTTATGGAAGATGTAAAAAAGCCACCCGACAAGGTGGCTTAAATATCTGAATCTAAATCGAATTTGGTGGCCCCTACTGGACTTGAACCAGTGACCAAGCGATTATGAGTCGCGTGCTCTAACCAACTGAGCTAAGGGGCCGTGGGGCGGGATTATACGGTAAGTTGCTGTTACAGGTCTACTGGTGTTCTGTTTGTATGCGCGTTTTATGTGCAATTGTAGACTGTTGTCATTCAAGCGTTTTTTTGCGATAACTCAGGTAAATACGTCTTAGGGATGCATTATGATTACCGATATTATTGCCGAGGATTTGTGCGTGGTTTTCTGTGGGATCAACCCCGGCCTTTCGACTGCGCATCACGGTTTCCATTTCGCTAACTCTAATAATCGCTTTTGGAAAGTTATCCATCAGGCGGGGTTCACCGAGCGTTTGCTGAAGCCGGAAGAGGAGCAGCACCTGCTGGACACGCGGTGTGGCATCACCATGCTGGTTGAGCGCCCGACGGTAGAGGCCACCGAGCTGGTGCGCGATGAACTGCGCGAGGGCGGGGCGGCGCTGACGGCTAAGATTGAGCGCTATCAGCCACGTGCTCTGGCCGTGCTGGGTAAGCAGGCGTTCAGTAAGGCGTTTGGTATCAGCAAAGTGAGCTGGGGGCGTCAGACGTTAAAAATCGGTAAGACGGAAGTCTGGGTGTTACCGAACCCAAGCGGGTTGAATCGCGCGACGCTGGACGAGCTGACGGCGTCTTACCGCGAGCTGTATGACGCGCTGAACGCGCAATAATTTGCGGCTGGCTGAAAAGCAAAAGCCCCGCGGCGGCATCACCATCGCGGGGCTTTTTAATGACGTTTAATCTAAAGATTAGTCGTCGAGGAAGCTGCGCAGCACTTCAGAACGGCTTGGGTGACGCAGTTTGCGCAGAGCCTTAGCTTCGATCTGACGGATACGTTCGCGGGTAACGTCGAACTGTTTGCCCACTTCTTCCAGCGTGTGGTCGGTGTTCATATCGATACCGAAACGCATGCGCAGGACTTTAGCTTCACGCGCGGTCAGACCGGCAAGAACGTCGTGTGTTGCAGAACGCAGGCTTTCTGAGGTTGCCGAGTCCAGCGGCAGCTCGAGGGTGGTATCCTCGATGAAATCACCCAGATGCGAATCTTCATCGTCGCCGATTGGCGTTTCCATGGAGATAGGCTCTTTAGCGATTTTCAGCACTTTACGGATTTTGTCTTCCGGCATCAGCATACGTTCAGCCAACTCTTCCGGCGTCGGCTCGCGGCCCATCTCTTGCAGCATCTGGCGTGAAATACGGTTGAGTTTGTTGATAGTCTCAATCATATGCACCGGAATACGGATGGTACGCGCCTGGTCGGCGATGGAGCGGGTGATAGCCTGACGGATCCACCAGGTCGCATAAGTTGAGAACTTATAACCACGGCGATATTCAAACTTATCAACGGCTTTCATCAGGCCGATGTTACCTTCCTGAATCAGATCAAGGAACTGCAGACCACGGTTGGTGTATTTCTTGGCGATAGAAATAACCAGACGTAAGTTTGCTTCAACCATCTCTTTCTTCGCACGACGCGCTTTCGCTTCGCCGATGGACATACGACGGTTGATATCTTTAACCTGCTCGATGGTCAGGCCGGTTTCTTCTTCGATTTGACGCAGTTTCATCAGGCCGCGTTGCACTTCTTCGGTCACTTCTTTCAGCTTCTCAGACCATGGTTTGCCCATAGCCAGAGCGGCATCAAACCAGGTTTGGCTGGTTTCGTTGCCGGCGAACAGGTTGACGAAGTTTTTCTTCGGCATTTTGCACTGTTCAACACAGACTTTCATGATGAAACGTTCCTGAGCACGGACGCGATCCATCATGGAACGCATGCTGTTAACCAGGAAGTCGAACTGTTTTGGTACTAAACGGAACTGTTTGAAGACGTCGGACAGTTTCAGAATTTCTTCTGCGGCGCTTTTGTGATTACGGCCGTTTTTCTTGATGACAGCACGGGTGGCTTCGTGCTGCTCACGCAGCTCGGTGAACTTCTGGCGCGCCAGTTCTGGGTCGATGCTGTTGTCGTCTTCAGCGTCGTCGTCTTCATCTTCGTCTTCGTCGTCGTCGTTTTGCTCTTCAGTCGTCAGTTCAGAACCAACGTGAGTGGCAGTCGGCGCGATCTCTTCTTCTGCGTTCGGATCAACGAAACCAGTGATCAGATCAGACAGACGCGCTTCGCCCGCTTCAACGCGATCGTACTGTTCGAGCAGGTAAGTGATGGCTTCTGGGTATTCGGCAACGGAGCACTGGACCTGGTTGATACCGTCTTCGATACGCTTAGCGATGTCGATTTCGCCTTCACGGGTCAACAGCTCAACGGTACCCATTTCACGCATGTACATGCGCACGGGGTCAGTGGTACGTCCAATTTCAGATTCAACGCTGGAAAGCACCTGAGCAGCAGCTTCGGCTGCATCTTCGTCAGTATCAGGACGGTTTTCGGCCAGCATTAAGTCATCGGCGTCAGGAGCTTCTTCAAGAACCTGGATGCCCATGTCGTTAATCATCTGGATGATGTCTTCGATCTGGTCGGAGTCGACGATATCTTCCGGCAGATGGTCATTGACCTCAGCATAGGTCAGATAGCCTTGCTCCTTACCACGGGTGACAAGTAGCTTAAGCTGTGACTGCGGGTTTTGCTCCATAAGACGGTATCCACACTTCAGAGTATTTGGGTTGGTGTTGGTCAGCGAAACCGCCAACAATAACGTTTACCCGTTAGGGTATCGGGGCGTTTACTTGTTGCCGCGGCCCGCGATGGCGGCATCGTGCGGGACTCTGTCCCACTATATATCGGCACTTAAGCCGTTCAATTTTTCTTCGCTAAAACCTGATTTAACGAGCTGACTTCGGCGCGTTCTTCCGGGCTAAGCCCGTGGGTTCTGGCTTTAGCGATTAATTCTTCAAGCCGCTGCTCTAAAATCGAGTCATAGAGGCTGGCTAGCGTGGCGCGAAACTCTTCTTCGACCATATCCTCAACGATCATATGGTTCCAAGTAGCCAGAGTTTCAAGCTGCTGGTAGAACTTATTGTCTCGGTACAACTCAAGCAACTGGCCGGTAGTCAGGCCCGGCTGGGCTAAGCAAGTGGTTACTAACTCGCTAAACAGATCCAGTCCCGGTTGCTTCGCTCGCTCCAATCCTTGCAGCGAGGGTATAAGTGTAGCCAGTTGTGGATTTTGTACCAGTAACCCAATAAGTATACGCATGGTTGTGCGTTTTAGCTGGGGCGCCTGATAGGTATTGCCACTGTCGACCTGCTTAGGAACCAGTTTTTCGAGCTGGCTGTCGTCTAAAATACCGAGCTTATTGCCTAGCTGCTGGCGCAAATACATGCGCAGCGTCTCGCCGGGTACCTGGCGAATCAAAGGTAGCGCCAGCATGCTCAACTTGGTACGCCCGTCGGGGCTGCTCAAATCGACCTGCGGCATCAGCGATTCAAACAAGAAGGTTGAGAGCGGCAGCGCCTGCTCCATCCGTTGTTCGAAGGCTTCTTTACCTTCTTTACGCACCAGCGTGTCTGGATCTTCGCCGTCGGGTAAAAACATAAAGCGTAACTGGCGGCCGTCGCTCAAGTAGGGCAGCGCTGTTTCTAACGCACGCCATGCTGCTTCGCGACCGGCTCTGTCGCCGTCATAGCAACACACCACGTTATCCGTGGCGCGGAACATCAGCTGAATGTGGTCGGCGGTGGTCGAGGTGCCTAAGGATGCAACGGCATAATCGATGCCAAACTGCGCCAGCGCCACGACGTCCATATAACCTTCGACAACCAATAAGCGTAAAGGTGTCGGATGTTTCAGCTGTGCTTCATAAAGGCCATACAACTGGCGGCCTTTATGGAAAATCTCGGTTTCGGGGGAGTTCAGATATTTTGGCGTACCCTCGCCTAATACCCTGCCACCAAACGCAATAACCCGGCCGCGCTTATCGCGGATGGGGAACATGACGCGTTCGCGAAAACGGTCATAACTGCGTCCGTTGTCATTGGTGACCAACATACCCGCATCAATTAATGAGGCTTTGTCATCGGCATTTTTGCCAAAACGCTTGAAGGCGTTGTCCCAGCCAGGAGGCGCGAAACCTATGGCAAAATGAGCGATAACATCTTCACTTAATCCGCGCTGAGAAAGGTATTCTCTGGCAGGTGCGCCAACGGGTTGTTTAAGTGATTGCTGATAGAAGTCGGCAAGCGGCTCCATCAACTGGTAGAGGCTCTGACGCTGATGGCGCTCCATCTGGCTTGGACCGGTGCCCGCTTCATACGGCACTTCCAAACCCTGCATTGTCGCCAATTCCTCGATACTTTCGACAAACTCAAGCCTGTCGTAGTTCATCAGGAAGTCGACGGCGTTGCCGTGGGCTCCACAGCCGAAACAGTGATAAAATTGCTTATCGCCGTTTACAGTAAATGAGGGTGTTTTCTCATGGTGGAAAGGGCAGCACGCGTGGTAATTCTTACCCTGTTTCTTCAGCTTTACGCGAGCATCGATAAGGTCCACGATGTCGACACGAGCCAGTAAGTCATTGATAAATACGCGTGGAATTCTCCCAGCCATAAGCCCCTTACTCACTAGCCTATAAACGAGAACAAGCCGCGCATTCCTTTCGGAAAGCACGGCATGCGTATGCAACTACTCATCGATCCTGTGTGCTTTTGCGAGAGCAAATACACGGTGGGGTTGCCCCCGAAGATTAATACAGACGAGTGCGGCGTGCGTTTTCGCGAGCCAGTTTCTTGGCGTGGCGTTTTACTGCAGATGCTTTAGCGCGTTTACGTTCGGTAGTCGGTTTTTCATAGAACTCACGACGACGAACTTCTGCCAGAACACCCGCTTTTTCGCAGGAACGTTTGAAGCGACGCAGAGCTACGTCGAACGGCTCGTTTTCACGTACTTTAATTACAGGCATGTGCCTCTCACCTCGATAAAATCGGTTTGTTTGCTGGTTTGTACCAGCACATTTCAAAATGGTGCGGAATTTTACTCCAACTTGCGCTGCGTTGTAAAGCATAACGGCAAATTGAAGCAGCGCCTCCCAACCCATCTATTTCCAAAAGTGCGCTCGCTTTTGCGTCGGCCGGCGATTATATACCAATCAACTTAAATTGCTCGACATTAATTGGCAAAAGCAGCGGATTTGCTTCTGAGAAGCAGCGCTGACGCGGCGTTGTGTGCTAAACTGCGCGCCGCGAGTTAGCGCGAGAATAAGATGGAAAACGTGATGCGAGTACTTGGTATAGAAACGTCCTGCGATGAAACCGGCATCGCTATCTATGACAGCGAAGCGGGCTTGTTAGCCAACCAATTGTATAGTCAGGTAAAACTGCATGCTGACTACGGCGGCGTGGTGCCTGAACTGGCGTCGCGTGACCACGTGCGCAAAACGATTCCTCTCATTCAGGAAGCTTTGAAAGAAGCCGGGCTTACGGCCAAAGACATCGACGGCGTGGCTTATACCGCGGGTCCGGGTCTGGTTGGCGCGCTATTAGTGGGTGCCACCATTGGCCGCTCTCTGGCCTTTGCCTGGGATGTTCCAGCCGTGCCGGTTCACCATATGGAAGGGCATCTGCTGGCACCTATGCTGGAAGACAACCCGCCAGATTTCCCGTTTGTTGCTTTGCTGGTTTCCGGCGGCCACACCCAATTAATTAGCGTCACTGGCATTGGTAAGTACGAGTTGCTGGGTGAGTCTATTGATGACGCCGCTGGCGAAGCATTCGATAAGACCGCAAAATTGTTGGGTCTGGACTACCCCGGTGGCCCGATGCTGTCGAAGATGGCGCAGCAGGGGACTGAAGGGCGCTTTACTTTCCCGCGCCCGATGACCGACCGTCCGGGGCTGGATTTTAGCTTCTCAGGTTTGAAGACCTTTGCAGCGAACACCGTTCGCGCTAATGATGACTCGCCACAAATTCACGCTGATATTGCACGGGCATTCGAAGATGCCGTGGTGGATACGCTGGCAATCAAATGCAAGCGCGCGCTAGATCACACCGGCTTCAAACGCCTGGTTATGGCGGGAGGCGTCAGTGCTAACCGCACGCTGCGCGCCAAGTTGGGCGAGATGATGACTAAGCGCGGTGGCGAAGTGTTCTACGCGCGTCCTGAATTCTGTACCGATAACGGCGCGATGATTGCTTATGCTGGCATGGTGCGTTTGCAAACTGGCGCGACGCAGGATCTGAGTGTGTCTGTGCGTCCGCGCTGGCCCTTAGCAGAATTGCCGCCCGTCTGAATGGTGTTGCGGCTGTGTTGCTGCGGCGGCTCGAAATGCTCACATACTTATGTATGCTGCGCTTTCTCCCCTTCTTGCGCCTTGCCTCGCTCCCATTCAGTCAGGCTTAGTTTGAGCTGAAATAAAAAAAACGACCCTTGAGGTCGTTTTTTTGTGTCTAAAATCTGAGTTTATTTGTCGTTTTCAGCGTTCTTTGCCGCTTCTTGCGCGGCTTTTTTAGCTGCACGTTTCTGCTTCAACTTATCCCAGATTTTGCCCTCTTGCCCACGCCACAGACGCTGGATGTTGTCGTGGTGACGCAACAGAATCAGACAGGAGAGCATGGCGACAGGGAAGGTGAACTGTGGCTTGAACCACCAGACATAGAATGGCGCAATCAGCGCGCTGATGATGGCGCCGAGTGACGAGTAGCCGCTCAGCAGGACGGTGAGCAGCCAGGTGCCGGCCATCAAGCCCGTAAGGTCAAAGCCGATGGGCGCGATAGCACCGAAGGCTGTCGCTACGCCTTTGCCACCCTGAAAACGGAAAAAGACCGGATAGATGTGACCGAGACAGGCGGCGATGGCGGTAATGCCAAGATAAACCGGGGAGACGTCGAGGCGGTAAGCCAGCCAAACCGGCAGCATGCCTTTTAACACGTCGAAGATGAGCACCGACGCGGCGGCGGCGCGGCCACCAATTCGCAAGACGTTAGTGGCCCCCGGATTGCCGGAACCCTGTGTGCGTGGATCGGGTAATCCCGCTACCCGACAGACCAGAATTGCACTGGAAATCGAGCCGCAGAGATAGGCGAAAATAATCATGCCAAGCGCGGTAGCACTCATAACGCAGTTCCGTCTAATAGGGGTCGTTTTAATCGCAACATCCATGGATAATACGCATTTTCCGCCGGAAGTGGTATCCGGCTGACCCAAAAACAGAGAAACGCGTGATGGATATCGTATTTATTGAGCAACTGAATGTAATCACCACCATTGGCGCTTATGACTGGGAACAGACCATTAAGCAGAAGCTAGTGTTCGATATCGAAATGGCATGGGACAACCGCCAAGCCGCTGCCAGCGACGATGTTAATGACTGCCTGAGCTACGCCGATGTCAGCGAAGCCGTCATTCAGCACGTTTCAACGCAGAATTTCGCGCTGGTCGAGCGCGTCGCGGAAGAGGTCGCCGCGCTGCTATTATCTCGCTTCAACTCACCGTGGGTACGTATTAAGTTGAGCAAGCCGGGCGCCGTGGCGGAAGCGACTAACGTTGGGGTGATTATTGAGCGGGGCGCGCGCGGCTAAATTTGCGAATTAAATATCATCGCCTGCAACTCATCGCGCGAATTTTTGTCATAAAAAAGCGCTAGAAATAAGGCGTTTAAAGACATTACTGTTTCAGCGATATCCATTTCGATGTCGCTACTTCTCCCTCTGTATAAGTTGGATATTAAATGGTTGTTGAAAGTCATTCATTGCTGGTCGCAGCAATTTTGGGTGTTGTCGAAGGGTTAACAGAATTTTTACCGGTCTCTTCAACCGGACATATGATCATCGTCGGCAACCTATTAGGTTTTACCGGCGATACAGCAAAATCATTTGAAGTCATTATCCAGCTTGGTTCAATCATGGCGGTGGTAGTGATGTTCTGGCGTCGACTGTTTGGCATGATTGGCATTCATTTTGGCAAGCCGCCTGTCCACGAAGGCACAGGAACAGGGCGACTCAATCTGGGCCACATTATACTGGGCATGCTGCCCGCCACGGTTATTGGGTTGATTTTCCACTCGCAGATTAAAGCCCTGTTTGAGCCGAAAAACGTTATCTATGCGTTGGTGGTCGGTGGGGTGTGGCTGATAGCCGCAGAGCTGCTCAAGCCGAAGAAGCCGCGTGCCGAAGGCGTGGATGATATGACTTACCGTCAGGCGCTGATGATTGGTGTCTGCCAGTGCTTAGCGCTATGGCCGGGGTTCTCGCGTTCTGGCGCGACCATTGGCGGCGGGATGCTGAGTGGGGTGAGCCGCTATGCGGCCTCGGAGTTCTCTTTCCTGCTGGCCGTGCCGATGATGTTGGGCGCTACCGTGCTGGACCTCTATAAGAGCTACACCTTCCTGAGCATGGCAGATTTGCCAATGTTCGCCACGGGCTTTGTGGTGGCCTTCTTGGTGGCGTTAATCGCGATCAAAACCTTCCTGTCGGTGATCAAACGCTTCTCGTTTATTCCCTTCGCCATCTACCGTTTTGTGGTGGCTTTCGTGGCATACACTGTTTTTATCGCCTAAAAAACCCGTTTTTCTGGTGTAGAAATGCAAACCGCAGGAACATGAGTCCTGCGGTTTTTTATTTTAAATGAGGAAATTATTCGGCGGGATCTTGCAGCGCTTTCCAGTCGGCGATGGCGCGAATACGCTGTTTCTTCAGCTCTTCTTTGATTGCCAACCCTTCTAAACCTGAATTTACGATGTCTTTAATCGACACGGTGAGTGCTGCGGCATAGGCTTGGCGCAGGTAATCGCCCTGTGGATAAGGGTTCTGCTCGAAACCGGTTCGCCCGCGAGCATCAGCCTCGCTGGTGAAAATCATCTGCTCGAGCCGCTGTGGCTTGCGCCAAACATCAATAGTGTCGAACAGCTTTAGAATCGTTTCTGGACGCAATTTATTGACCGTGTGGATCAGGTCATGGAATTCAGCGACCAGCTTCGCCAGATCGCGAATATGGGTTGGCACTCGGAGCCGCTGGCAAAGATTTTCCACCAGTTTAACGCCCGCCGGGCCGTGGCCGTGGTGATGCGGCCAGTATTCCGGATTGGTCAGCCCTTTGCCCAAGTCATGGCAGAGTGCGGAGAAGCGAATATCAACATCCGGCGTCAGCTCTGCGGCAATTTTCAGGGTCATCAGGGTATGAATGCCGGTATCGATTTCCGGATGCCATTTCTCCGGTGCGGGCACGCCAAACAGCGCGTCAACCTCTGGGAACAGTACTTTCAGCGCGCCACAGTCACGCAGCACTTGGAAGAAGACCTGCGGGTCCTGCGTTTGCAGCGCCTTTTCCGTCTCTTTCCACACGCGCTCGGCCGTCAGGGCTTCAAGCTCGCCGGAATCCGCCATTTGCTGCATCAGTTGCTGGGTTTCTGGAGCGACGCTGAAACCAAGATGGGCAAAGCGCGCGGCAAACCGCGCCACGCGCAAAACGCGCAGCGGGTCTTCACCAAAGGCATCAGAAACGTGGCGCAGCAGGCGATTTTCGATATCGCGCTGGCCGTGGTAAGGGTCGAAGAGTTCACCTTCGGCACTTTTGGCGATGGCGTTGATGGTCAGGTCGCGACGCATCAAGTCCTGCTCTAATGTGACATCTGGCGCGGCGTAACAGGTAAAACCGTTATAACCGCTGCCAGATTTTCTTTCCGTGCGAGCCAGCGCGTATTCATCATGAGTCACCGGGTGCAAGAACACGGGAAAGTCCTTGCCAACCTGCTGATATCCCTCAGCAAGCATGTATTCCGGCGTGGCGCCAACCACTACCCAGTCGTGCTCGGTAACCGGCAGATTTAACAAACTGTCTCGGACTGCACCGCCGACCAGATAGATTTCCATTATGTGACTCAGCTCATCCAGCGATCATTTTTCTTACGGCGAGGCACCAGATGCGGCAGGATTAAGCCCAACAGCAGGCCAACACCGGCGACGCCGCCGCCATACATGAACCATTGTAAAATGATAGTACGCTGTTTGTCGTCAAGCTGAACATTTACCGCGCTCACTTTCTTCTGCGCCACAATCAGCTGATTTTTCAGGTCCTGATTCTCTTTCTTCAGGCCATTAATGATGCCATCGCTCGACGAAACTTTTTGCTGCATTTCAGCCGTGCGCTGGTTCCAGCTGGAATCAATGTTGGTCAGCTTGTCAGTCAGGGTTTTCACCTGCTGTTCTAGGTCAGGAACGCGGGTGCGGATGCTTGGCACATTGCTCAACTGATCCAGCGGGATCCAGGCGGTTTTACCTTTAGAGTCAATGATTTCGCCGTATTTAGTGCTGTCGTTAACGCTGCGCAGGGTGACTTCGTCACCGGCATTCAGGGTGCCAACGATACGATATTGATTACCCGGACCACTGTGGATATAAGTGATCAGATCGTCGGAAATGTAGCGCTTTTCATCGGCGTGAGCGCCCCAAGTGATGCTTAAACTAAGCAAAGCGAGACCAATTAGGCGGAGTTTCTGCATTATTTCATCGTTTCTTTGTGAATTTATGGAACGCGATGTAGGAACCGACGTTATGAGGGTTTGATACTAAGGGCAACAGTTTGACTACGCAACGTATAAACAGGAATGGGAACTATCTTACTATCCCGTTGCATGCGGCTTGCGGCCAGACCCTGTGTTAGAATTGCGACTTATCGCTAACTCCTTTTGTCGGCTTTATGACAGCCTTTTGACATCCAGAACTCGGTGTGAAGATCACTATGACCGTAGAAATAGAATTAAAGTTTATCGCCACTGCCGCGGCTATCGCCGAATTACCGGAGCAATTGGCGCAATTTTCCAGCCAACACTCTGCTCCACAGAAGCTGACCAACATCTATTACGAAACCGCTGATAACTGGATGCGCAGCCACGATATGGGCCTGCGTATTCGCGGTTTTGACGACCAATATGAGATGACCATCAAAACCGCCGGTAGCGTGGTAGGGGGCTTGCACCAGCGCCCGGAATACAATGTTGAGCTGAAAAAGCCGACCTTGAAACTCAGCGCTTTCCCGAAGGAAATCTGGCCGGAAGGTTGCAAAGTCGCCGCGCTTCAGAAGGCGCTGCTGCCGCTGTTTTCCACCAATTTTATGCGCGAGAAGTGGGTGATCACTTACCAGCAAAGCGAGATTGAGCTTGGTCTGGATCAGGGCGAAGTGGTGGCTGGCGAGTTATCCGAACCTTTGGCTGAAATTGAGCTGGAGCTGAAAAGCGGCAACACTGCTGACCTGCTGGCGCTCGCCGCGTTGATTGGTCAAAACGGCGGGCTGCGGCAGGGCGGCTTGAGCAAGGCTGCCCGTGGTTATCACTTGGCGAAAGGCAATCCGGCGCGCGAACCGCGCCCGCTGCCCGTATTCAAGGCCGCGCCGAAAGCCACGGTGGAGCAGGCAATGGAGGGCATTTTGGCTCTCGCGCTGGACCAGTGGCAGTATCACGAAGAGCTGTGGGTGCGCGGCGACAAAGCCGTGCGTCTGAGCGTGCTACAGGCTGTTGAAGTCGTGCGTCAGGCGTTGGTGCTGTTCGGCGGGCTGATCCCACGTAAAGCCTCAACTGAACTACGCGCCTTGCTAACCGACTTACTGCCAGCGCTGGAGCAGAAGGGCGCCGACGCTCAGGCCGTGTGTTACAGCCCGGCCTACCTGAAATGTAAGTTAGCACTCACTTCGTGGCTGACGACTCAGCAGTGGAAACCTTTCATTGATGAGAAAGCGCAGAAGAAGCTTGATGGCTCCTTCAAACGTTTCGCCGACATCATGTTGGGCCGCACCGCCGCTGATTTAAAAGAGGCATTCGGCCAGCCGCTGGATGAAGATGGCTTCCGCGACCAGCTGGCTCGCCTAAAGCGCCAAATCATCTCTTTCCATATGTTAGCGGGCGCTTACTCACCTGAAGAGTACAACCCTTACATTAATGGCTGGCTTGAGTTGCAGCAGGCGATCATCCAGCAACAGCATGCGTGGGAAGATTCCGCCCGCCAGCACGCCGTGATGATGGACGCCTTCTGGCTCAACGGCAAAGTCAAATAACAAGCCGCATTTTGGTTTATGGTGAAGTTTAATTGAACAAGTGGCCTGAGTCTGACTCAGGCTTTTTTGCGAAAGGAACCTGATCTCATGTTGCCACTCCCCTCTGTTTTGCAAAGTCAGGCTGACAACTTCGTTATTCGTTGTCAGGAGCACGCCGCGCCCTTACCAGAGCTTGATGAAAGCACGCTGGCGGTGGCCGCGAGCAGTGATTTTATCAGTGAAAACCTGCTGGCATTTCCAGACTGGTGGCATGAGATTGTGCAGCATCCGCCGCACGCGCAGGAGTGGCAAAGCTATCGCGGCTGGCTAGCCGAGGCGCTGGCGCAGGTCAGTGATGAAGCCGGGCTGATGAAGGCGCTGCGCCTATTCCGCAAACGCATTTTGACCCGCATTGCCTGGTCACAGGCCATGCTCACCAGCCAGTGCGAAGAGACGCTGCATCAGCTCAGCGAGTTAGCCGAAACCCTGATCGTTAGCGCCCGCGAATGGCTGTACGACGCCTGCTGCCGCGAGTTTGGTACGCCGATGAATGCCGACGGCGTGCCGCAAAAGCTATTAATTCTTGGCATGGGCAAGCTGGGCGGCGGCGAGCTGAACTTCTCCTCAGACATCGACCTGATTTTTGCTTACCCAGAGAACGGTCAAACCAAAGGTGGCCGTCGCGAGCTGGATAACGCGCAGTTCTTCACCCGCCTTGGTCAGCGGCTGATTAAAGCTTTGGATCAACCAACCATTGATGGTTTTGTTTATCGCGTGGATATGCGCCTGCGGCCGTTTGGCGACAGCGGCCCGCTGGTGATGAGTTTCCCGGCCTTGGAGGACTATTATCAGGAGCAGGGGCGCGACTGGGAACGTTACGCTATGGTCAAGGCGCGGTTGATGGGCGGCGCGGAGGACAGCAGCAGTCAGGAACTGCGCAAGATGCTGATGCCGTTCGTTTTTCGCCGCTATATCGACTTCAGCGTGATTCAATCTCTGCGCAATATGAAAGGCATGATTGCCCGCGAAGTGCGCCGCCGTGGCCTGAAGGACAACATCAAGCTGGGCGCGGGCGGTATTCGCGAAATCGAGTTTATCGCGCAAGTCTTCCAACTGATCCGCGGCGGCCGCGAACCCTCTTTGCAGCAGCGCTCTTTATTACCGACGCTGCAAGCCGTGCAAGAGCTGGAGCTGCTGCCCGCCGTGCAGGTGTCGCAGCTGCGTGAAAGCTACCTGTTCCTGCGTCGGTTGGAGAATCTGTTGCAGGCGATTGCTGACGAACAGACCCAAACCCTGCCATCGGACGATCTCAATCAGGCACGTCTGGCATGGGGGATGGACTTCCCTAACTGGCCAACGCTGCTCGACGCCTTGAACGCCCACATGCTGGCGGTGCGCGCCGTGTTTGATGATTTGATTGGTGATGACACGCCGGACATTGGCGAAGATCCGCAGCACGCCGAGTTCAGCAGCCTGTGGATTGACGCCCTTGAGCACGACGATATTGCCCATCTGGTGCCGCAACTCGCGTCGGAAGCTCAGGGGCAGCTGTTGCGGCAAATCGCCGAGTTCCGCCGTGACGTGGATAAGCGCACCATCGGGCCGCGCGGCCGTGACCAGTTGGATCAGCTGATGCCGAACCTGCTGGCGCAGGTGTGTGGCTATAAAAATGCCGATATCACCCTGCAACGCCTGACCCTGCTGCTGCTCAATATTGTTACGCGCACCACTTATATTGAACTGCTGGTTGAGTATCCGGGGGCGCTGAAGCAGCTGGTTCGCCTGTGCGCGGCATCGCCGATGGTCGCCAACCAGCTGGCCCGCCACCCAATTTTGCTCGACGAGCTGCTCGACCCGCGCACTCTTTACCAGCCGATTGCGCCAGACGCCTATCGCGACGAGCTGCGCCAGTATCTGCTGCGCGTGCCCGCCGATGACGAAGAGCAGCAGCTGGAAGCGCTGCGCCAGTTTAAGCAGGCCCAGCACCTGCGCATCGCCGCCGGGGATATCTCGGGCGCGCTGCCGGTGATGAAGGTCAGCGACCATTTGACCTATCTGGCCGAGGCGATCCTTGAAGCCGTTATCCAGCAAGCCTGGGAGCAGATGGTGACGCGCTATGGTGAACCTTCGCACCTGCGCAGCCGGGAAGGGCGCGGTTTTGCCGTGGTGGGTTATGGCAAGTTGGGGGGCTGGGAGCTGGGCTATAGCTCAGATCTGGATTTGGTTTTCCTGCTCGACTGCGCGCCGGACGTCATGACCGAAGGGGAGCGCAGCATTGATGGCCGCCAGTTCTACCTGCGGCTGGCCCAGCGCATTATGCATCTGTTCAGCACCCGCACTTCGTCCGGCATCCTGTATGAAGTGGATGCGCGCCTGCGGCCGTCCGGCGCGGCGGGGATGCTGGTCAGCACCATTGAAGCCTTTGCTGATTATCAGCAAAACGAAGCCTGGACCTGGGAGCATCAGGCGCTGGTTCGCGCTCGCGTGGTCTACGGCGACCCGCAGCTGACCCGCCAATTTAATACCACGCGCCGTGAGATTCTGTGCCGCCAGCGTGATGCCGACACCTTGCGCAAAGAAGTGCGCGAGATGCGCGAGAAGATGCATGCCCATTTGGGCAGCAAAAAAGGCCATACCTTCGACCTGAAAGCCGATCCGGGCGGTATCACGGACATTGAATTCATCGCACAATATCTGGTGTTGCGCTTTGCCCACGATGAGCCGGGTCTGACCAAGTGGTCTGATAACGTGCGTATTTTCGAGCTGATGGCGCAATACGACATTATGCCGGAGGATGAGGCGCGCCGGCTGAAGCACGCCTATGTCACGCTGCGCGACGAGATTCATCATCTGGCTTTACAGGAACATAGTGGCAAAGTCGCTGTCGATAGCTTTATGACTGAACGCGAGCAGATTTTGGCGAGCTGGCAAGGCTGGCTCAGTTAATCGCCGCGTCCAAGCTTTTTTTCGCGGTATGAGCGCTTGTGATATTATCCGGCGCACTATTTTTATGTCAGGTTGTATCTGTTTTTGGAGCAAGGGATGAAAGTGACTTTACCTGATTTTCACCGTGCCGGCGTACTGGTCGTGGGCGACGTCATGTTGGACCGCTATTGGTATGGTCCGACTAACCGTATTTCACCAGAAGCGCCGGTTCCGGTCGTGAAAGTCACCACCATCGAGGAGCGTCCTGGCGGCGCTGCTAACGTGGCGATGAACATTGCGTCACTCGGCGCGGGATCTCGTTTGATTGGTCTGACGGGGATCGATGATGCTGCTCGTGCTCTGAATCAGCACTTGGACAACGTTAACGTTCATTGTGATTTCGTGGCGTTAGCAACCCACCCGACTATTACCAAGCTGCGCGTGCTGTCTCGCAACCAGCAGCTGATCCGCCTCGATTTCGAAGAAGGTTTTGACGGTGTTGATCTCCATCCTATGCTGGAGAAGATCGAACAAGCGTTGCCAAAAACCGGCGCGCTGGTGCTGTCAGATTATGCCAAAGGCGCGCTGAAAGACGTGCAGCCGATGATCCAATTGGCGAAGAAGGCCGGCGTTCCGGTACTTATCGATCCAAAAGGATCGGATTTCGAGCGTTATCGCGGCGCGACCCTGCTGACGCCAAACCTGTCCGAGTTCGAAGCCGTGGTTGGCCGTTGCAAAGACGAAGCAGAAATCGTCCAGCGCGGCATGAAGCTGGTGTCTGACTTCGAGCTGTCAGCCCTGCTGGTGACCCGTTCCGAGCACGGCATGACCCTGCTGCAACCGGGCAAAGAGCCGCTACACCTGCCGACTCAGGCTCAGGAAGTGTATGACGTGACCGGTGCCGGCGACACGGTTATCGGCGTTCTGGCCGCCGCTTTGGCTGCTGGCAACTCGCTGGAAGAGTCCTGCTTCTTGGCCAACGCCGCCGCAGGCGTAGTGGTCGGCAAGCTGGGTACTTCCACGGTTTCTCCGGTCGAGTTGGAAGATGCGATTGGCGGGCGTTCAGAAGTGGGCTTTGGCGTGATGACCGAAGCCGGGCTGAAAGAGGCCGTGGCGCTGGCTCGCCAGCGTGGTGAAAAAGTGGTGATGACCAACGGCATTTTCGATATCTTGCACGCGGGTCATGTTTCTTATTTAGCCAATGCGCGCAAGCTCGGCGATCGCCTGATTGTGGCGGTGAACAGCGATGCTTCCACCAAGCGTCTGAAAGGCGAAACTCGCCCGGTCAATGCTCTGCAAAATCGCATGATAGTGCTCGGCGCGCTGGGTGCGGTTGACTGGGTGGTGGCTTTTGAAGAAGATACCCCGCAGCGCCTGATCGCCGAAATTCTGCCTGATCTGCTGGTAAAAGGCGGCGATTACAAGCCGGAGCAGATCGCGGGTAGCAAAGAAGTTTGGGCTAACGGCGGTGAAGTTCGCGTGTTGAACTTCGAAGATGGCTTATCGACAACGGGCATCATCAACCAGATTAAAAGCCAAGACTAACTGTCGCCAATTTCTGCCGACAGACAATAAAAAAACCACGCCTTTGAGCGTGGTTTTTTTATGCAGGACAGCCGCCGGGAATTAGGCTTCTGGCTTCTGCTCGGTAGCTAATTTGGCTTCCAGCTCGGTCAGGCGCTGCTCGAGAGCAACTAGCTTCTCGCGGGTGCGCAGTAGAACCTGAGTCTGCACGTCGAACTCTTCGCGATTAACCAAATCCATACGGCTAAATTGCGCCTGCAATACCTGACGAATTTTCTTTTCAGCATCTTCACCAAACTCACGGATACCCTTCGGCATTGACTCGTGAACCTGACGAGCGATTTGTTCAATTTTTTTCGGGTCGATCATGGTTTTTCCCTTGTCTCGAATAAGCAGCTTTGTACTAGTGTAATCCTAGATACTCTTTCTATAAACCTTCGCGATGGCATTATTCGGCTATTCGACGCATTGCCGAGACCTTTTATTGGCGTTATAGTTGACCTGCTTATTCTCAGGGCGGGGTGAAAGTCCCCACCGGCGGTAAACCACATCTTTTTTGGCGGAACGCATTTCTGCCTTAGTGGGAGCCCGCGAGCGCTCAAACTTTGCAGTTTGAGGTCAGCAGATCCGGTTAGATCCCGGAGCCGACGGTTATAGTCCGGATGGGAGAGAGTAACGGTTCAAGCCAGGCAAAAAATTGCCTGCTGCGTTATTTTTTCACACTGTCGCACGGCATTGCTGGGCTACAGTGAACTCCTCAAGACGCCCTGATTCTGGTAATCCATGTATATTACATACAGTTTATGAGGTTATTTTTACCATGAATCAGACCCTACTTTCCGAATTTGGTACACCAAATCAACGCGTTGAGCAGGCTCTTGAAGCCCTGCGCAATGGTCGTGGTGTGATGGTGCTGGATGACGAAGATCGTGAAAACGAAGGCGATTTAATTTTTGCCGCTGAAAACATGACCGTTGAGCAGATGGCGTTGACCATTCGCCACGGCAGCGGGATTGTCTGTCTCACCATGACCGAAGAGAGCCGCAAAAAGCTCGATTTACCCATGATGGTTGAGACCAACTCCAGCGCGTACCAAACGCCATTCACCGTCACCATCGAAGCGGCCGAAGGCGTCACTACCGGTGTTTCTGCCGCTGACCGCATCACCACCATTCGCACCGCCATCAAAGACGGCGCTAAGCCTTCTGACCTGAACCGCCCGGGGCATATCTTCCCTCTGCGCGCGCAGGCAGGCGGCGTGCTGACTCGCGGTGGCCACACTGAAGCCTCTATCGACTTGGTCAAACTGGCCGGTCTGAAGCCTTTCGGCGTGCTTTGCGAACTGACCAATGACGATGGCAGCATGGCGCACGCGCCAGAAGCGATTGTCTTCGCCAAGAAACACAATATGCCGGTACTGACCATTGAAGACTTAGTGGCTTACCGTCAGGCGCAGACTCAGAAAGCCAGCTAACCGAACTCACTCCTGAATCTTAAAGGCCGCAAATGCGGCCTTTTTTATCTCTAAAGCACTATTCCGGCATTACAAAGACGAAATTGATAGATAGCTCGCTAAGTGAATTAACCCCCCCTTCCTGCCGCGTCAAAAAGCCCATAACGTTAATTCAATTTTTTTGAATAACTTCATCATGGTTATCCGGCTGTAAGCAAATAAGAAAGAGAGTACCGTATTTCCATCGTGCAGAATTGCTTCTGCCACTCATTCACTCTGAGCTAAGGAAAACGTTATGACTTCCCCTCGTATGCCAGCACTGTTTTTAGGCCACGGTAGCCCGATGAACGTGCTTGAAGACAATGAATTTACCCGCGCATGGCAAACTCTGGGCGAGACATTACCGCGTCCAAAAGCCATCGTTGCCGTCTCTGCCCACTGGTTCACTCGTGGCACGGCGGTGACCGCGATGGAGCACCCGCGCACCATTCACGATTTCGGCAACTTCCCGCAGGCGCTGTTTGATCAGCGTTACCCGGCCCCCGGCTCGCCCGAGCTGGCGAAAAAGCTGCAAGAGCTGCTCAAGCCGATTGACGTGATTGCGGACACCGGCGAGTGGGGCTTCGACCACGGGACATGGGGCGTGCTTATCAAAGCTTACCCAGAGGCGGATATTCCGGTGGTGCAGCTGAGCATCGACGGCACCAAGCCGGCGGAATATCACTATCAGATTGGTAGAAAGCTGGCGGCGCTGCGTGATGAAGGCATTATGATCGTGGCGAGCGGCAATGTGGTTCACAACCTGCGCCTAATGAAGCGTGACGGGGAGGGCGATAATTACCCGTGGGCCACTGCTTTCAATGAGTATGTGAAAGAGAATCTGCGCTGGAAGGGTGAAGACAGCCAGCATCCGCTGGTAAATTTCTCTCAGCATGAGGGAGCCGCGCTCTCTAACCCGTCTATCGAACACTATCTGCCGCTGCTGTATGTGTTGGGAAGCTGGGACGGCGTGGAGCCTATTTCCACCCCGACCGATGGCATCGTGCTGAGCTCGCTGAGCATGCTCTCCGTGCAGGTTGGCTAACCCTCAGACATAAAAAAGCGGGGAGTGAATTGAATTCGCTCCCCGCTCAATATGTCTTGTCGATCTCGAAAATTAGCCGACGATCACGTGCGGATAAAAACGAGAGAGATCTTGAGTGATCAGCTCTTTATCTTCACGCAGACCAATGCCGCAAGGCTGATCGTTCACCAACCAACTGCCAATCAGCGTATAGCTGTCGCCAAATTTAGGCAGATGGTGGAACTGCTGGTGGATCATCCCTTCCTGACCATAGGGGCCATCGACGCTCGCCACTTCTTGCCCTTTTTCGATGATGCGGATATTGGCACCTTCGCGGGAGAACAGCGGCTTAATCACGTAATGATCCATCTCTGCATGCTCTTCTTCAGCGAAGTAGGCGGGCAGCAGGTTAGGGTGATTCGGGAACATCTTCCACAGCATTGGCAGCAAGGCTTTGTTGGACAGAATGGCTTTCCATGCTGGCTCTAACCAACGCACGCCCGCATCTTCCAGCTTGGTAGAGAAGATCTCGCGGAACATAAATTCCCACGGATAGAGCTTGAACAGGTTGCTGATCACCTGATCCTGCGGATCGGTAAACTGGCCGCGCTCGCCCAAACCGATCTCTTCGATAAACAGGAAGTCGCTGGCTAACTCAGCTTCTAACGCGCAATCCTGAAGATACTGCACGGTGCCGCGATCTTCCTCGGTATCCTGACAGCAGGCGAAGTGCAGCAAAGAGAAACCGTGCTGGCTTTTCAGCTCAGCAAAACGCTCAATCAGCTTTTCCTGCATGCTGTTGTACTGGTCGGCATCCTGCGGCAGTTTACCTGCGGCAATTTGCTCTTCGAGCCACAGCCACTGGAAGAAGGCAGCTTCGTACAGCGAGGTTGGCGTATCCGCGTTGTTTTCCAATAGCTTAGGCGGGTTAACCCCGTCGTAAGCCAGATCCAGACGCGAATAGAGCGAAGGCTGTTGGGTGCGCCACGAGCTTCTGACAAATTCCCAGCAGTGCTTGGGGATCTGGAATTGCGCCATCAGCGCGTCGTCGGCGACAACTTTCTCCACCACCTTCAAACACATCTGGTGAATGTCGGCGGTGGCGTCTTCGATCTCTTCGATCTGCGCTAAGGTGAATTCGTAATAGGCATCTTCACACCAATACGGCTCGCCATACATGGTGTGAAAACTGAAGCCAAATTCTGTGGCTTTTTCTCGCCAGTCTGGACGCTCGGCAATCGGTAAACGTTTCATCTGGGACTCTTAGCCGCCCATGCTGCGTGATGGTGAACGCGTGGTTGACGCGGAGCTACGCTGCATCGTGTTCTGCTTAGCGACGCTTTCGCCGAAGCCGCCACGGGTCACGGTAGTGGTGGTCGCAGGCTTAGGTGCCATCGCGGTTTTCGGCACATTCATGGTGCGCCCGCCCGCCGTCGCTGGGCCATAGCTCTTGCCCGTTGCATCAACGAACTTGCCGCCCGCCGGACTGGCTGGGTTTTTCGAGGTGAACAGAGGCTGTTGAGCAAAGCCCGCGCCGCCGCCCATCATTCGGCCCATCATGTAACCGGCCATCAGAGGCATCCAGAAGCTGCCGCTCTGCTGTGGCTGTGCCGCCATGCCAGCCTGCGCTGGGGCTTGGGTACATTGGCCTTCGCCGAACTCTGCCACACACTCCTCACGGCTGGCGTATTTAGGCGCGGTTTTTTCAGCTTCTTTCTTGGCCGCGTCATAGGCAGCAGTACATTGCGCGCTGTTCGACGGGTTGGCTTTTGAGCAATCGTCCGCATTTTGGTAAAGCGAGACGGTTTCATCGGTTTTTTCGCAAGCGGAGAGCATAAAGACAGCGCTGACTGCTAATGCGACAGGTGCGATACGGTAGCTACGCCAGGATTTCCGGAAGGTAGCCAGATTGATGTTTTGTGTCCGTTTCATCGAATTATCCCATGTATAGGGCTTTTTCGCCCCTTTCCCAGTAGTGCGTAAGAATAGGGTAAAGACGGTTAATGTTAAAGCAGTCAGGGGCAATTGTTACGAGACTTTACGAAAGGCTGTGACCCAGACAAAAAAAGCGGCCTTTTTAGGCCGCTTATCGCAAAAGTAGGTTATTCCCTTTAAAACCAGATTAATTCTGGAAAGGATTCCCACTCTTCTTGGTCGTCGATGTGCTGCTACCTGAGTTAGCCGGAGTGCGGTTAACCACTGGGGAGCTAACCTGCTCTGCCCGAACCTGTGTAGCGGCCGGAGCAGCAGGAGTCTGGCTGCCGTTATAACCATCAGCGGAGGCATCTTGCTGTGGGTTTTCTGGCGCCACGGCTTCCGGCGTCGTTGGGATAGCTTTACCCAGGGTGCCGTTCAGCGCCAGCAGGTCATTCTCATTCAACGTACCTAACGCAGACTTAATGTTCAGCTGGTTAATCAGGTAGGTATAACGCGCAGAAGAGAGTTGTTGCTTGGCGTTGTACAGCGTGGTGGTGGCATCCAACACGTCAACGATAGTACGGGTACCCACTTGGTAGCCGGCTTCCATCGCGTCTAAGGAGCTTTGTGCAGAAACAACGGCTTGTTTGTAAGCGTTGATGCTACTGATTGACGCAGAAATGTTGTTGAAGGAAGAACGCACGGTCTGAACCACTGAACGATGCGCGCTTTCCAACTGCTCACTTGCGCCAACAAAGTTGTATTGCGCTTGTTTCACCTGAGAAGTCACCGAGCCGCCGCTATACAGTGGCAGGGAGAAGCTCAGGCCAATTTTGTTCTGGCCCGCATCGGAATCTCGGGTGCTGGCAGATTCACCGGTGTTAGAACCGTTGTATTTGGTGTTGCTCACGCCAGTTGACGCGGTCAAATCGATAGTTGGCATGTGACCGGTTTGGGCGGAACGGATTTGCTCACGCGCCAAGTCCTGGGACAGACGGGCAGACAGCAGGCTCAGGTTGCGGTTTTCCGCTTCTTTCAGCAGGCCGGCGACCGGCTGTGGGCGCTGGGTGTTGAAATTGTTGATATTCAGAGAAGAGAGCTGCGGATAATAAACGCCGGTAACCTGACGCAGAGATTCCAGCGCGTTATCGAGGTTATTACGGGCAGTCACTTCGTTCGCCAACACGGTGTCGTATTGTGAACGGGCGTTTTGCACGTCAGTAATTGCCACCAGGCCCACGTTAAAACGTTGCGAGGTTTGGTCTAACTGACGGTAAATCGCTTGTTTCTGTGCTTCGGTATAAGACAGAGAGTCAATCGCGCTCAACACGTTGAAATAGGCTGTCGCCGAATCCAGGATCAGTTTCTGCTGATCAACCTGGAAGGAAACGTCCTGAATACCGGCTGCTTTTTCTTGCAGGGTCAGGGCACGCCATTTCGACATGTCAAAAATAGTCTGGGTCAATTGCAGAGACGCGCTGGTCTGGTTGCTGTTAACGCCATTCGCATCACGGTAGCCGTTGGTATAGTTATAATCCGCACCCAATCCGAGTTGCGGTAATAAAGGACTGCGAGCTTCGTTAATTTTTTCGAATGCAGCATCACGATCGGCTGCGGACTTGCGCAGATCCGGGTTACTTTCCCTGGCTTGCTGGTAGACCTGCATCAGGTTTTCAGCCTGGCTCATCGCGCTGAAGCCGCCCAGGCTCAGTCCGATTAGAAGGGGGAGCAGTTTCTTCATTTGCATTCCTTGTTGTGCAGCAATGTTGTTATGGTGACGCTGTCAAAATACCAATAGACGCGGATTCTAGCAGAGACTGGCAGAAGGACTGAGTGGCTTTACGTGCCTTCTCAGCCAAAGTGGTACAAATCTACCACAAACGTGCCTGATTATTATTAGCGCAATTTCATCAAATTGACCTCAAATGACGATAATTTGTCAGCAAAAGGTAATAAGGAAACAGCATTATGTCCCAAACGAAGGGTTCACCCGTTACTTTCGGCAAAGATGATGTAGAAATTATTGCACGTGAGACGCGATATAAAGGTTTTTTTTCAATCATTGCATATCGCTTCCGCCACCGCCTATTTAGCGGTGAAATGAGTAATGAAGTGGTTCGCGAAGTTTTTGAGCGCGGGCACGCCGCCGTCTTATTGCCCTATGATCCACAACGTGATGAAGTGGTGCTGATTGAACAGATTCGCATCCCATCCATTGATTCCAGTGATACCCCTTGGCTTCTGGAGATGGTCGCCGGTATCATTGAGCCCGGCGAATCGGTCGAAGATGTCGCCCGGCGCGAAGCGCTGGAAGAAGCTAATATTGTTGTCGGTCGCTGCAAACCCGCGCTGAGTTACCTCGCGAGCCCGGGTGGAACCAGCGAACGGTTGTCGATTTTGGTCGGCGAAGTTGATGCGACAACAGCACAGGGAATTCACGGCCTTGCAGCCGAAAATGAGGACATCCGCGTGCATGTGGTAAGTCGTGAACAGGCTTATCGCTGGGTGGAGGAAGGAGTAATCGACAATGCGGCGTCAGTGATTGCACTTCAATGGCTGGCCCTGCACCATGAATCCCTGCGAAAAGAGTGGTCCAACTAATGATTAAGCGCTATACCCCTGATTTTCCTGAAATGATGAGATTGTGTGAAACCAATTTCGCACAACTACGTCGTTTGATGCCGCGTAATGATGAAGTGGGCGAAACGGCGACTTATCAGGTAAGTAGCGCAACCTACCGTCTGACCATTACTGAGTCTACGCGTTACACCACGCTGGTTGAAATCGAACAGACCGCCCCGGCGGTGAGCTACTGGAGCTTGCCTTCGCTAACCGTGCGTCTTTACCACGACGCGATGGTTGCGGAAGTGTGTTCGACCCAGCAGATCTTTCGCTTCAAAGCACGCTATGATTATCCTAATAAAAAGTTGCATCAGCGTGACGAAAAGCATCAAATTAACCAGTTCCTTGCGGACTGGTTGCGTTATTGCCTTGCGCATGGAGCGATGGCCGTTCCGGTTTGTTAGACAGACTTCAATTACAAAGGATACGACTTGGAAAGCCTGTTTACACTGCCTTTGGTTAATGGGGCCAAAGTCAGAATTCTGCAAATTACCGATACCCATCTTTTCGCCGGTGAGAATGAAACGTTGCTGGGAGTGAATACTTTCCGCAGCTATCGCGCCGTGCTGGACGCCATAAAGGCGCAGAACCGTGGCATCGACATTATTGCCGCCACGGGCGATTTGGCACAGGATCAATCCCTGGATGCCTATCATCACTTTGCGCGCGGGATTAATGAGCTGTCCGCCCCCTGCGTCTGGCTGCCGGGAAACCATGATTTCCAGCCAGCCATGGTCGACGCCCTGCGCGAAGAGGGCATTCACCCGTCGAAACAGCTTCTTTTGGGGGATGACTGGCAGGTCATTCTGCTCGATACCCAAGTCTTCGGCGTCCCCCATGGCCATCTCAGCGAGTATCAGTTGGAGTGGATGGAGCGCTGCTTGCAGCAATATCCAGAGCGTTTCACGCTGATTATGCTGCATCATCACCCGCTGCCGTCAGGCTGCACGTGGCTGGATCAACACAGCCTGCGCAATGCCCATATGCTGGCGGACGTGTTGGCGAATTATCCCAAGGCCAATACCTTGTTGTGCGGCCATATTCACCAAGAGTTGGATCTCGATTGGCACGGCAAACGGCTGTACGCCACGCCTTCGACCTGCGTACAGTTCAAGCCTCACTGCACCAATTTCACCATTGATACCGCCGCGCCGGGCTGGCGCTACCTTGACCTCTACCCAGACGGCCGGGTGGAAACGCAGGTCATGCGCATTGAAAGCGATGAGTTCCGACCGGATAGTGATTCGGACGGCTACGAATGAGTACCTTACTCTACCTGCACGGTTTCAACAGTTCTCCCAACTCGGCAAAAGCGACCTTATTGAAAGATTGGCTGGCGGTACAGCATCCGCACATTGAGATGGTGGTGCCGCAGTTATCCCCTTTCCCAGCAGAAGCGGCGGAAGAGCTGGAGTCGCTGGTGATGCAAAAAGCCGGGCGCAAGCTGGGCATCGTAGGGTCTTCTCTCGGCGGCTATTACGCCACGTGGCTTTCGCAGTGCTTCACCGTGCCCGCAGTAGTGGTTAACCCCGCCGTGCGGCCTTTTGAGCTGCTTGTCGACTACCTTGGGCAGAATCAGAACCCCTACACCGGGCAGCAATATGTGTTAGAGTCACGCCACGTTTACGACCTGAAAGTGATGCAGGTTGAACCGCTGGTGTCCCCAGATTTACTCTGGCTGCTCCAGCAAATGGGTGATGAAACCCTCGATTATCGACAGGCCGTGGCCTATTACACTGCGTGTCGGCAAACGGTAGAACCCGAGGGGAATCATAGTTTTGTCGGCTTCGAGCGCTATTTTTCGCCGATTGTTGATTTCCTGGGGCTGGCTTCAGACTAACCTTTCAGAGCGAAGTATCTTCTGGTTTTTCCTGAGTCGCCGCCCGTGGGCATCTGCCCAGCGCACGCATTTGTACTTTTTTATACTATCGTTAGCCCACGTTAGCCCACCAACCTATGAGCCACGAATATTCAACGATGAGCCAATCAACTTATAACGCGGATTCCATAGAGGTCCTCAGCGGTCTTGAACCGGTGCGTCGTCGTCCCGGCATGTACACCGACACCACCCGCCCGAACC